>MDSZ01269887.1_pt1 | contig 24759 bp, 26 predicted proteins | sample 811201 | NCBI WGS metagenome assembly MDSZ01 (sample SAMN05326647, study PRJNA326480) | marine metagenome | isolation source: seawater | place: Indian Ocean: North | collected 2010
AAAACATATTTTTTTTTCTCTGTAATTTAATATCGGTAATGCTAAATCGAAACTCCATTGTTGAGCTGCGTAAAAAAAATAAATATCAAACTTTGAATTTTTTAAAAATTCTGTATATTTAATTGTATCACCTATAAATCCTTTAACTAAATTACCAGAAATATCAAATTCATGAATAATTATTTTTTTTTTATTTATAATTAAGCTTTTTCGATTTGGAATTTTTTTTGTAGCTACACTAATGGTAATATTTTTTTTTGATAGTTCTCTTGTTAAGTTAGTTAAAACAGAGGAGACACCATTTATCTCTGGATAAAAAGATTCGGCACAGATTAATATTTTCACTAATAATCCATCCTTTTATATTTGCTTTTATCAAGACAAACTAACAAAACAAATAGTTGATACAAAAAGAAAATGTATCGATGTTGAGATATTGGTGGCAAAGAAAAAATTATTAAAAAAACCGTTCCTATAAAAAATAATATAAAAAATTCTGAATATTTTTTTTTAAACAAATTGTAAACAATATTTATTGATAAAATAAAAAATATAATTTGAGAAAAATAATTAAAAATTGATTCATAAGACGCTATAATTGGTTTTTTAAAAATACCAGCGAAAAGTGATGAGGCAATTTTAATCGGAAAAATTAAAATATATAATCCATCCAATACTTTTTCATATAAAAATAATGTTAAACCAATACTTTTGTCAGTTTGCTGAGCAGTGATATCAATAATTTGTCTTACAAACCATGGGTAATTGGGTAAAATTTCATTTAACATTAAAATTATTAATGACAGAATAATTATTAAATAATTATTCTCTTTATAGCTTTTTGAGAAAAAAAATTTTCCAATTAAGGTAAATATTGTAACAGTACTAAAATACTTTATAAAATTATCTAAATTAAAAAACACATTCTGATAGATAATTCCTGAATATATTCCACCATTAATTATGTTAATAAATTCGATTTTAAAAATGATATTAAAAAATATAAGAAAAATAACTAAAGAAAAGTAACCCAATAATGATGAGGCAAAGAAAAAAATCAGAGAATCGTATTTTTTGAATTTTTTATGTAATTTAAATTCATCTTTTATGGACAGGATCATTTTTTTCATTATGCTTGAATTTATAGCGACTAATAGTATGAGAAAAATTAAATATTCATATCTTGTAAATATCCCAAATAATAAAGATACGATTAGATATACTTTTTGTTTATTTAAATAATATATTAAAAATAATGTAAATGAAAAAACACAAATAATCTCTTTATTAAGAGATGATAAGCTACCTATTATTAAAAAATTTATTAAATTAAGAAAAAGAAAAATTTTTTTTTTATTTTTAGGTATTAAGTTAAATATTTTATAAATTAAAAAAATATAAAATAAATAATTAAATAAACTATAAACAAAAAAATTATTCCCAAACATTGAATAATAAAAATAATGTTGTAGATCATTCACTGGGTAAAATCTTGCTCCTCGGTAGTGATCTGAATTAACAGAAAAATGGTTGATATATCGCAATGCTAATTCAAAAAAATTATAATCATTAGTAATAGCCTGCTGATAATATTTATAACTATCTCCTACAGATGAATTGGGTAAAATGTTAAAAAGTATTGAACTTTTATTATTAAAAAAATTGTAATTTTCTAAAAATAAAAAAAAAAATAAAAATGTAAAAATAATCGAAAATATTAAAAATGTTTTGTCTATATAATTTTTAAACATATATAAATTTTTTCCATTTTCTTAATACGTAGTAACTTAAAATTTTTATTAATTTGATAAATGTAAAATTATTTAAAATAATTTTTTGCATTTTAGTATTTTTCCATAGATTATTTCTAACTAGTATTTTAAAAAAAATAATTAAATCAAAAAAATCATTACTCGAATAATTTTCATTTATTTTAAAAAAATTTTTTTTATTAATTTTAAAATATTTTTTTGAAATTTTTATTAGTTGCTGTTTATATTTTATTTTATTTTTTTCCGAATAGGATTTTTTATGTATTCTATATTTATATAATGTTTCATTAACTGACCCAATCTTACATTTACCTAACAAATTGTGATACATATTAAAATCTTCTGGAAAAGGTAATTTTGAAAACATTGGGTCATACTTAAGAATGCTTCTATCTAATAAAGAACGTTTAAAACAAATAGATCCATGAGCAAAAATTGACTCTACCATCAACTGGTTAAATCTTGATACTTCATTTCTTGAGCATAAATTCACTTCAAAAATCTTATCTTGCGTATTCATTCTTACATAATTACATCCAACTAAATCATAACCTTTATTTAAAAGATTTATTTGTTTTTTAATCCTATTTTTTTCGGAGATATCATCACCATCCATTTTGGCAAAAAATTCATAAGATGATTTTTTTGCAATTCTAGTTAATAATATTGAACTATTAATTATCCCTTGATTTTTTCTATATATATATTTTATTCTTTTTTGAGACTTAATAAATTTTTCATAAATACTAATATTCTTTCTGTCTGAACCATCATCTAGTATTAATATGTCTAGTTTTTTATATGTTTGGCTAAGCATTGATTTAATGGCCTTTATAAGATATTCGCCATCATTATAAGTTTGGATCAAAACTAATACATTATAATTTTTTTTTAGCATTTTAACGAATTATAACTATAACATTTAAATTAATTTTTTTAGATATCAACTAAGGAATTATTATATATGAATAAAAAAAAAGTATTTATTGCTGGTCATAACGGAATGGTTGGGAATGCTGTTTTAAAAAAATTTATTAATGTAAAAAAATATAAAATAGTTACAGTTGACAAAAAAAAATTAAATCTATTAGATCAAAATAAAGTCTACAATTATTTATCTAAAAATAAATTTCATTCAGTAATAATCTGCGCTGCCAGAGCAGGGGGTATATATGCAAATAATACTTTTAAGACAAATTTTATTTATGAAAATTTACAGATACAGAATAATCTTATTTATGGATCTCACTTAAGTAATGTAAAAAAATTAATTTTTCTCGGTTCTTCTTGTATTTATCCCAAAAACTCAAGACAACCAATGAGAGAAGAAGATTTACTATCAGGTTATCTAGAGCCAACCAATGAACCTTATGCGATAGCAAAAATTGCTGGAATCAAATTGTGTGAAGCTATTAATTTTCAATACAAAAAAGATTTTAGAAGTTTAATGCCAACTAACCTTTACGGTATTAAAGATAATTTTGATTTAAAAAATTCCCATGTAATACCTGCTTTAATAAGAAAATTTCACGAAGCCAAGATCAATAAAAAAAAAGTGACAGTGGTATGGGGATCGGGAAAAGTTTTTAGAGATTTTCTATATGTTGATGATTTAGCTGAAGCAATTTTAAAAGTTTATGAATTACCCAAAAAGAAATATAGTAGTTTAACTAATGGGTTAAGTCATATCAATATTGGATCAGGAAAACAAATTACTATTGCGGAGATTGCGAATAAAATTAAAAATATCGTAAATTTCAAAGGTAAAATTTTTTTTGACAAATCTAAACCAGACGGTATGAAATTAAAGATGCTTAGTAATAAGATAATTAATAAAACTGGATGGAGACCAAAAACTAAATTAGTATTAGGTTTAAAAAAAACATATGATTATTATAAATCATTGTTAAAAAATAATTATGGTATCTAAAATTAAAAAAACATTTAAAAAAATCGAGAAAGATTTAAAAGAAAATATCAATTTAAAAAAGAGAATATTAAAAGAAAATTTAACACAAATAGTTAATGCATCTGAAATCTGTATAAACTCATTAAATAATGGAGGTAAATTAATATTTTGCGGTAATGGTGGATCTGCTAGTGATGCACATCATCTTGCTACCGAACTTCTAGTAAGATTAAGACCTAAGGTAAATAGAAAACCTATTGCTGCTATTTCACTTAACCTAGACACAACTTCTTTGACTGCTTGCGGAAATGATTATAATTACAATATATATCTTGCAAGAATGCTCGAAGCTTTAGGTAAAAAGGAAGATATTTTAATATCTATCTCAACGAGTGGAAATTCAAAAAATATTCTAAAAGTCATTAAAAAAGCGAATAAACTTAAGATTAATACAATATCTTTGCTAGGCAAAAATGGTGGTGCAGCAAAAAAATTATCTAAAAATAATATTATAGTAAAATCAAATTCTACAGCTCGTATTCAAGAAGCTCATATTTGTATTGGTCATATTTTAATGGAATTAATAGAAGATAACTTGCTAAATGAAAAAGGTTGAAGTTTCAATTATTCTTTCAACAAAAAATTTTAATGAAATTGAAAATCTTGAGGAAAATTTTAAAAATTCTGAAGTAAACTATGAGGTTATCGCTGTAGGACCATCAAAAAAAAGCTCTCAAAATAGTAAATTTAAGTATATTCAAAGTTATACTAAACCTGTGCAATGCTTAGAAATTGCGAAAAATAGTGCAAACGGGGAATGGATAATTATTTGGTCTGATGACATGTTTTTTGAAAATATTAATCAAGACAATTTAAGAAAGCTTATTACTTATTCAAATAATAAACCAAATTCGTTAATTTCATGTAGATTAATTAACGAGATAAACAAAAATACAGACTCTTATAGGTATAATCCTTCAAATTTAAGCACACCAATTTTACCATTTGCTGCCCCGATTAAAAAAGACGTAACAGAAAAAATTGGTTTTTATGATAAAAATTTTATAGCAACTTTTGCCGATCTTGATCTTTACTTGAGATTAATGTCTGAAGGCTATATTGTTGAATTTTCGGATATAAATATTATTGAAAAACATAAATCAAAATATTCACTAAACTCTGATTATCATTATATAGACAGAAAAACGCTAAACAAATTTTGGTTGGAAAGTATAAATTTGGGACAGATTAAAAGAAAATTTGAATTCAGTTCATTTGAGGAAAGCCAACTAAATATACCTCAAGGACCTAGAGGGAGATGGATTTATAATAATAGTTTTTATTTTAATTATTGTTTAAGAGTGTATTTTAAAATCATTAATGACTTACTGAAATATTATAAAATAAAAAAATTTACTTATATTTTTTTTAAAAAAATTCAAATTAATGCAAAGAAATTTTTTTTTCATTTTTTTTAAAAGGGTTTAATGGATAACCTGCACAATATCCTCCGTATAAAGGTGTTTTTTTAAAGATTGTTGGTTGAATAGTTATTTCTATTGTATCTCTATCTTTAATGGGAAAATCTGCTTTGTGGTATATATGATTTGAATCAAATATAAATATTGGATTTTTTCCTACAATAGAATGCTCAACATTATTGGTAATAGCAGAGCCAAAATCAATTGCAGAATTTTTTTTTGAAAAATTTCCCTTATATGCCATTATCTTAAGTGTTTTATGAGGGAAACCATCATAATGATAATCAACGATTGAATTTAATTTTTGATTATCATTTGATAGATATCTCCATAACCTCACGTTAACTATTCTATAATCACATTTAAAGTAATTTAAAATAATATTATTAAATTTTATATTATTTCTTAGATAACTATCTATTTCTTCCATAATTTTTTTTGAAATATTTGAAATATGGATTTGACTATCAGCTAAGCTTGCTTCTTTAGAAAAAGAAAAATTTGAAAGTAAACAAATATTTTTTTTTTGAATATCGTTTTCGTTAATTTTTGTATCTAAGTAATTATACAGTTTATGAACATATTCATTTTCCTTTAGATGTGTTTTGTAGAAACCATTTTTTAAGAAGAACTTAGTATATTTGTCTTTTTTCGGAAAAAACAAAATATTAAACACCCTAGCAATAAATAATCTAAAAATGTGAAGTATAAAGCTTAAATTTTTGTGAGAAAAAAAAAATGTGTAATAAGGATTATATTTATAAAACGAATAAGGAAAAGAAAATATATAAATTTTTTTTAAAAGTAATTTCATTTTATATTTGAATTATAATAACTTAATATCATAAATCTAAATTGATCCTATTTTTTTTTCAAACCAAAAACAGCCACATGCGTATTTGTTATTTTTTACTTTACTAGGATCTGCGTTAAGTATTATACCTTCATTAAAGCCATCATCTTCAATTAAGGAAAATTCTTTTAACTTATAATTACTAAAATAATTTATAATTTCTTCATATGTATAAACTCGATGTGCATTAAAATAAATTTTTTTTTTACCTAGGGGAGTAACAAATAACAAATTACCATCATTTGCTAAAACTCTTTTGATTTCGTTAATTGCAAGAATATCTCCTTTGAAATTTATTGGATCACCATATCTCCCTAACCCAACGTGCTCTATTACATGCATACAACTTATCGAATTTAAGGAGTTGTCCTCTATATTTTTCATATCAATTAAATTAGTTTTTCTAAAACTCAGGTTCGGAAGTTTAATTGTCGGCGTATTTAAATTATATTGAACAATATTACAATATGCTGAAGCAATAGTAACAAATCTTAAATCTGAGCAAAAATCGTAATGTATATCTGGTTTAATTTTATTAAGAACTCTGGTGGCCCAAGCGGTATGATAGAGATAATGAGCATCAAATGGCTCTTTTTTTTTGTTATCAAATAATTTTGGAGATAATCTAAGATATTTGAATTTATTAGTATCAGATTTAAAAAAAATTAAAATTTGAAATAAATATTTTGGAAGTTTCATGAAAAAATATATAAATTTTAAAAAAGATTTCATTAGTTATCTTTTACTAAAATATACAATTTGACTTCCAGAATTATCAATTCTAAATGGAACATACAAAAATTTTGAGAATTTTTTTAAAAATTTTTTTTGGTTTTTTTTAGGAACGAAAAAAAGAATGAAACCACCCCCTCCGGCTCCTAGTAATTTTCCACCATAAGCACCCGACTTATAGGCTTCTAAAAAAATCTCGTCTATCTGATTATTTGTTACCTTAGAGGATAATTTTTTTTTTAGTTCCCATTGTATTTTTAAAGCCTCACCAAACTTTTTGAAATCTAATTTTTTTTTGTAAAAAATCTCGGATAAAGTTTGTTCGGTTAATTTCGCAATACTAAATAAAAATTTATCATTTTTATTTTTTTTTATATTGTTCACTTTGTCTACAGCTATTTGATTGGCTTTTCTTTGTAAGCCAGTAAATAATAATATAGAATTTTGTTCTAATAATTTGAGCTGTTCTGAAGACATAATTAGATCATTTACTTGAATATTTCCGTTATTTTCAAATACAATATGATTTAAACCTCCAAAAGAAGCTGCTGTTTGATCCTGAGACCCAACCTTTTCCTTTATTAAGTTTCTTTCAACATGTATGGCTTCCATGGCCAATTGTGTTTTTGAGACATTTTCATTTTTTAAAGAATGTAAAGCATGCAAGAAACAAACTGTAAAAGTTGAGCTTGAACCTAATCCAGATAAAGCGGGTAAGTCGGCACTATGAACTATTTCTAATCCACCATTTTTACTCATATTCATAAAATTTAAAGATTCTCTTATAGAGGGATGTTTGATTTGTGAAATTTTTTTAACTTCCTCTTTTTTAAAATATCTTAATCTATACTTATAGTTAAAAAATGGAGGTAAATTCCTCAAATTAATATAACAGTATTTATCAATAGTTGTACTTATTACTGAGCCTGAGTGATTTTTAAACCATTCTGGATAATCTGTTCCACCTCCAAAAAAAGATATTCTGAAAGGTGTTCTAGTAATAATCATTTAACAAAGTTTTTTTTGTACCAATCAATTGTTTTTCTTAAACCATCTTGCATATTAATACTAGGTTCAAAATTTATAATCTCTTTTGATTTACTAATATCAATTAATCTTTTTGGAATCATAGTAGGTTTAGTCGAATCAAATTTTATATTTAAATATTCAGCACTTTCTATTGTTATTATTTTTTTTAAAATCTCTTTGATAGTAATACCTTTTCCAGAAGCAATATTTAAGACTTGATAATCATTTATATTCTGAACTATTTTATCAAGCGCTCTTACAAAATCTTCAATATACAAGAAATCTTTTAAATCATTTCCATCTCCCCAAACTATAATTGGATCTTGTTTTTCAACAATTTTTCTTATTAGAGAAGCTATTACTTTAGATTTTTCTTCGTCAAATTTATCATAAGGACCATACAAGTTTCCAGGTCTGATAACTATTGTTGTCATCTTATTTTTAATTTTATTAGAATAAATTTCACAAACTTCTTCAGTAAACTTTTTCATCCAACCAACTACATGATATTTTTCAAAAAATTTATAGTTTGTATCATTTTCTTTAACTGCGTAATCAACGTGTGGATAAACAGTATTACTGCTTATAAATATAAATTTTTTTATACCCGCTTCATAAGCTGCCTCTAACATATTTAAGTTCATTCTTATATTTGGAGTCAAATGAACCAGAGGAGTTCTTTCCATTATTGCTGCGCCTGATGAATTTGCGGCACACATTATCACAATATCAATATTTTTACAGACTTCTTTGCATTCAGATAAATTTTCCAAATTTGATTTTACATACTCAACATTTTCTACTTTATAAAAATTGTTATTTTCATAATAAGTAGCTTTTAATTTATAATCTTTTTTATTAACAAATTTTAAATAATTTGTTCCTATAAAACCTGACCCGCCAGTAACTAACACTCTATTCACTCTACTTATCTCTTTCAGATAAAATTGGTTCTTCTGCGATGTCCCATTTAAAATTAAAAACAGGGTCATTCCATTTTATTGTAAACTGGCTCTCTCTTACATATTGTGTATTTTGTTTATAATGAAATATTGCAAAATCGCTTTTAACTAAATGACCGTTTCCAAACTTTGGCGGGACAATTATCTGTTCTCTATTTTTTAAAGATAGATCAAAACTTTCCCATTTTTTAAATTCGACGGAATCTTTATTATTATTAACTACAATTAGTTGGAAATTACCATATAAACAACTTATCAATTTCCATGTATCATGATTACCATGAATTCCTCTGAGCACATTTTTTTTTGAAATCGATATATCGTCTTGTAAAAAATCTATATCTAAATTATTTTCTCTCATGAATTCTTTATTATATGTCTCTACATATTGTCCTCTAAAATCCTTAAATACACTAGGTGTAATTTTGAACACACCATCTAGACTTGTGCTTTCAATTTTCCAGTCTTTATAGCTTTTATTTTGCATCTTTGAAATAATTGTGCCTTAAATCATTTTCATTTTTGTTTTTTAAATACCAATCCCATGTTTTTTTTAATCCCTGTTCTAAATTTATTTTAGGATCGTAACCTATAATTTTTTTAGCATTGTCAATGTTCATTATCCTTCTTGGAAAACCTGAATTTTTTGAAATGTCAAACTCATAATTAAAATCTATAATACTAGAGAGTATTTCAACCAATTCTTTAATTGTATACCCTTTGCCACTTCCTAGATTTAAAAAATCAAATTCACCAGTGCCTTTAACCATTGTTAAAATAATACCGTCCGCAACATCTTCTGCATAAGCAAAATCTCTAATAGAGGAGCCATCACCCCATATAACAACAGGGTTTTCCTTGTTAAAAATTCTATTCATCAAAGTTGGTATTACCATTGCATTATCTGGATCAAAATTATCTCCAGGGCCATAAACATTGCAAGGCCTTACTATGTAATAATCTTTCAATTTGTATTGTTTCTTATAGGCTTGTATTTGCAATTCAGCCATTCTTTTTGCCCATCCCGGAAACATATCCATTGGTGGCTCAGAAAAACTTGAGTCTTCTTCTTTAAATATTTCTCTACTAGAATATGCTCCAATTGAACTTGTATATACTAATTTACCTACTGCATTTATTCTACATGCTTCTAAAAAATTTGTATTCATCATAATTAATGGAACAAAAAAACTCGCAGGTTTTTCAATTGTTACTTTAACAGATCCTTTAATTCCTGACATATGAAATGCATAATCTTGATTTGAAGTTACTTTTTTGCAGAAATTAAAATCTGTTAAGTCTCCGAATAAATGATCAGCTCTTTCATCAACATTTATTTTATCTAAAGAAATAATTGTTACATTCGCACCTAGATCACACAATTTTTTTACTACTGATCTACCAATAAGTCCAGTCCCACCAGTTACAACAATATTTTTATTATTAAAAAAATTATATAATTCTTTATTGTTTATCATTATAAGTTTTTTCTAAGTTTATTATCTCATCGCAATAACTATACAATTCTTTCTGATGTGCAATAATTATTATTATTTTATCCTTTTTTATTTCTGAAAGAGTTTGCTTAAATTTTTCAATATTGTAATGATCAAGATTATTTACAGGTTCATCAAAAAATAAAATTTCTGAATTTTTATATATTGCTCTTGCTATTGCTAATCTTTGCTTTTCTCCTCCAGAAATTAATTTTGCATTATTTTTAATTTTAGTGTTTAAACCATATTCTAGTTTTTTTACAAATTCATCTAAACCAGCTTTTGAAACCGCAAAATTAATTTTACTCTGTTGGCTTTCTATGTCTTTATCCATAGTGTCTAAAATTATGTTATTAATCAAACTATCTTCGTTAATAAAAATATTTTGAGGCACTATAGATACTTTGTTAAACCATTGGATTTTATTAACTTTTCTTAAATCAATATTATTTAATGTTATTTCCCCTTCATAATCATTGATTAATCCACATAATATATTTATTAAAGTAGATTTTCCTATTCCTGATTCTCCTTTTATTGCGTAAGTTTTATTCTTTTTAAATTCATAGGAAAAATTTTTAATTAAGTCGTCTTCTTTGTTTTGATATTTAAATGACAAATTTTTTATTTTTAAAGATTTTATTTTTTCAAGATCATTATTGTATTTAAATTCACTATCATTACTTTTTTGGTAAACTTCTACACTTAGGGGTTTTTGTAAACTATCAGATGATGAATAATGACCCTTAATAGATATAAAAAGGCTGTAAACTAACTGAAATGAGGGTGCAATTTTTAAAAAAACAATAAAAATCAGAGCAATTTTAGCTAAATATAAAAAAAATAAATTCTCATTAAATAGAAAAAAAATTAATATCATTCCGAATATAAAGAAAACAATTTCAAGTATATATTTGGGTAAAATCGATATGATGTCATTCTTAGCTTCTAATTTATTCATCCCTGTAGTAAAGTTTAATATTCCATCACTCTGTTTAGTTAATAAATTTGAGATTTTAAAAAAGGTAAAATTATTTATAGTTTCATCAACACTCTTTACAATTTTTTGAAATTGGTTGGATAAACCAACAGAATTCTTTTTTGCTATTTTTTTTAATATTTTATATGTTGAAAAATAGTATAATAAAAGAATTCCAAACATAATTATTGAAATTTTTGGCTCAATGTAAGTAACACCTGCTATCATAATAATTATTGTGAATAATTTATTTATGATTGTAGATATCGGAGATATAAACATTGAGATGAATCTTTTTACCTCAAAAATTATATCTTTTAGAATTGATGCATTATTAACATTTAATAAATTCAAATAATCCATTTCAGTATAATATTTAAAAACTTTGTATTGTAACTTTCCGATTACTTTACTCCAAAAAAAAGAGAACTTATAAAGTAAAATTAAGTTGAATAAATTAAAAAGAATAAAAAAGATAATAATTAGTATAAATAAAACTTTAACAAAATCATCAAGTTCATAGTTTAAGTATAATCTTATGCTCTCTATTTTATCGTTTATAATCTGATTTTCGTTAGACATATTTTGAAGACTTAAAATAAATGGATATATCAAGATTATGCTCAAGAATTCTAGTATTGCCAAAAAGAGTGATGATATCGTTAAAATAATTAGCTTAAATTTTTCTTTAACAGAAAGTGTTCTTAGGAAAAATTTATAAGATTGGACAATATTCATTATTACTTTGATTTATAAAATTTTATGTTTTGTAATTTTTTAAGTAAAATATTAATTATTTTTAATAATATATTTTCAAAAAAAACTGTTTTAAATTTTATAAATAAGTAGTTAAGGGAATATAAAGGTATTTGTTTTTTATATTGTGGAAAAAAAAGGGAATAAACTAAAAAAGATATATAGAAATTAAAAAAAGTAATTTTGTTTATTTTTGAAACTTCTTCAAAATTTCTGTTTTGAAAAATCATTTTATTCTTAATATTTTGAAAAATAACTTTTCTTCGTTGAAATACTATCTCTCGTCTTTTTTTTATAATATTTGAATTCATTAGGTATTTTGCAGTCAAACTATTATCGTGTTCGCGGCCATAATTTGCAATCGTATTTATATATTTGCCTAAATAACCATTTTTTACAGCTAAAAATTCTAAAGTTTCAAATAAATCAAATACTGCATTACTTGCATCAAAACTTGTCAAATTGTCTCCTTTATGTTTTAGTAAATTTTTAACTACTTTAGTTGACCAGACACAATTTAATTCATTTATATGATAGTTTGTTGCTAGATAGAAAGGATAAAAAGATTCATGACTTGGTATGTTAAATTTTAAAAAGAATTTTTGATTAATATCATTAAGATTTTCATTATTTTTTCGTTGTATGCTATTTGCATAAACAAAAGACAAGCTTTCATCATTTTCTAGTTCAGAAATTGCTGTGCTAAACCATTGGTTATCAACATATCCGTCAGTTGTTGTCATAAATGTGATATATTTTGACTCAACATTTTTTATTCCATGTAACCAGGCATCGTGATGATTTACGTCAGAGCCAACATTAAATATTTTTATCTTGTCAGAATTTATTAATTTTATTTTTTCAATTGAGTCATCCGTCGATGCACTATCGGTTAAAAATATCTTAAAATCTTTATAATCTTGAGATAAAACACTTAGGCATGATTGGCTTATATATGAACCTGAATTTTTATTTATAATTACAACAGTTAAATCACTCATATAAAATTTTTAAGTTTAACTATATTTTCATAGATAATATTTTTTAATCTTTTAATTATTAGTAAAAATGGGAAAAATATTATTAAAATTATTTTACTAAAAAAACTAATTTTTGATAAGTAAATTTCCTTAATACAATGACTTAAAAGATTAAAATCATGTTTAATTTTTTCAAATATATCATATTTAAAAAAAAGACCTGTTTTATGATTACTATCATGGTATCTTACATGAGAATCATAAACTCTACAAAAGAAAAGTGTCTCGTCATGAGCTTCTATTTTTAAATTACTGAGTATTTTTACACCCATTAGAGTATCAGCGTCATTTTCAAATTTACTTAAGTTTATGTAAGGTAACATTTTTTTAAAAGTTTCTCTTAAAACTATAGTAGGCAAAAGTAAAGGTATAACATCACCTTTTATGAAAAATTTAATTATCTTATAAATACTTGGTTTTCCTTTAAAGTATGTTTTTTTTTTATAAAATTTTTTTTTATTTCTTCTAAACACATCAGTATACCAACCATTGCATACTACCAAGTCTGATTGTGTATTGTGTATCTTTTCAAAAATTTTTTTGAAGAAATTATTATCTAGATAATTATCATCATTTAATATTATCAAATATTTACCAGAAACATATTTTATTAGCTCAGAGAAACAATCATTCCCATTTCTTTTTTTTGTATCATATATATATTTTATTCTTTTGTCTCTTGCTTGAAATGATTTTATTATTTTTTGAGAGTTGTCTTGAGATTGATTGTCTAAAATCACAAATTCGAAATCCATAAAACTTTGATTTAATACACAATTTAGGGTTTCTTCTAAAAACTCTTCACCTTCATATACAGGCATAATTACCGATAATATTGGATTATTTTTATTTTTTGTGTCCATGTATAAGTGATTTAAAATAGTTATTTATATTTAATTATATCAATTATGTTTTTTTTCAAATTAATTTCATCTAAAGAATTTAGTTTTAATAAATAATCTCTATTTCCTGAAACTTTCCAAAATTTAAAATCTGTATTATAGAAAAAAAATTTTAAATTTTTTAATTTTTGATTATTTAAACATATGTAATGTATATCTTTATTAATTGAAGAAATGAATGGACTTTCATCTAAAAAAATAATTTTTTTATATTTTAGTATTATTTTATTAATTGTTTTTTTTTCCAAAGGGATAAATTGAGTTATATCTAATAAAGCAAATTTATGCTTTTGGGTTACAGTGTCTAATATTTTTTTTGCTATTATTGAAGTATATCCATTGCTAATCACTAAAACATTGTTACTACTAGAAATATAATTTAGCGAACTGTTTGAATATTTTTTCAAAGTTTTATGTTTGCCTTTTTCAAGTCTTATAAAAGAAGGATTTTTTGATTGATAAGATTTTAAAAATGCTCTTTTAGCAGAATGTGAATCCGAGGTACAAAAAAAATTTAAATTTGGAAAGTTTTTAAAAACCCCATAATCTTCATTAAAGTAATGCGTAGGACCATCTGATGCATAAGTGAAACCAGGTCCAGATGCTACGATAGAAACTTTCTGTTTCATTGAGCATAATCCGATTTTAATTTGCTCTGCTGCTCTGAGTGTAAATGGTGATATTAAATAAACATAAGGCTTATAATTTCTCTTAGCTAATCCAGTCGCTATATTAAAAGCATTTTGTTCTGAAATTCCAATATTAATATAATTATTGGGGAAATCTCTTATAATTTTATTAATTGTAAGGGCACCCTGATCAACGGAAAGAAGAATAATTTTTTTATCTTTTTTTATTTTCTTATAAAGCTCTTCAAAAAAAGCGTCTCTAATATCAATAAGCATAATTTTTATTTAAGTCACTAAGAATTTTTATGTATTCTTTTTCATTTGGTACCGAGTGATGAAATTTTAAATTACCTTCTAAAACTCTCGAACCTCTACCTTTTATAGTCTTAAAAATTATACAGCTTGGCTTATCATTTTTTCTTTTTTTAAATTTTTTTAAATTTTGAATTATTTTTTTGTAATCATGTCCATCAACTACATCTGTATTAAACCCAAATGCCTGGATTTTTTTCTTTAGATTTTCTAATTTTATCACATTCTCTGTTTTATCTAATGTAATAGAATAATTTCTATCAACAATTACTAATAAATTTTTTAAATCATAATGAGATGCAGACATCATGGCTTCCCAATTAGATCCTTCATAAAGCTCGCCGTCACCAACTAATACTATGATAGATTTTTTTTTTTCTACATACGCTATACCCACCCCCATACCTATACCATTTCCAAGAGAACCTGTTTCAATTTCTATTCCAGGTAATTTGGGGTTTGGTGATGGATGTTCCGTTAGCAATCCGCCTGGTTTATGAAAATTTTTTATTTCATAATTTTTTGATAATTTTTTAGAATTTAAAACCGAATAAAGAGCTATCGCACTGTGACCTTTAGATAAAATAAATATATCATTGTTTTTTTTTACAAAATTATTCTTTTTTAAATTAAAAATATTTGAATGATATATACTAACCAATATATCTAAACATGAAAAACTTCCTCCTATATGACCTTTTTTTGCTTTGAAAATTGTTTTTACAATATTAATCCTAAGATCATTTGATAACTTTTTTAAATTATTAACATTTTTCATCAAATAGTATTAGTGAGACCACCATCAATTATCAAGTTGCTTCCATTGATGTATTGTGAATTGGTAGATGCTAGAAATAAACATAATTTTGCTACATCATCAGGTTTACCAATCTGTCTTACAGGAATAAATTCTTTTATAAATTTTATAAATTTTTTTGGATTTCTTTTTTTTTCTTCATCCCAACCTGTATTCTTAATAAATATTGGACCCGGTGAAACTGAATTAAACGTTATATTCTTTTTTGTAAAATATCTTTTATTTGAAAATGATTTTATAATTGCATGTTGAGCTGATTTTGCTGCATTAAACCAAATTCTATCTTCCTGCCTTGCTTCAATTCCGCAAACAGAACCTATTGCTATTACTCTCCCCCATTTATTTTTAACCATAGAAGGTAAAAAGAATTTGGAGAATAATACTACACCTCTATTATTTTTTTCATATACTTCATTCCAAACATTTGGGTCAGTATCAAAAATACTATCTTTTCCCCATCTACCACCTCCTCCAACATTATGAATCAAAACGTCAATTTTTTTGAATTGTTTAAGAGTTTTTTTTGCAAAACTTTCTGGGAAGCCTGGATCCAAAATATCACCCTCTTCTACCAAATTTTTTATTTTATATTTTGAAAGTATTTTTTTTGTATTTTTTATTTTTTTTTTATCTCTAGAAAAAGTAATTATATTTGCCCCATATCTTGCAAAAAGTTCTGCACAAGCAAGACCTATTCCATGAGATCCCCCTGATATAAAAACATTTTTTTTTTTTAGATTAAAATTCAATTTATTTTGGACTCCATACTATAAAATTGTAACCTTCGATCATTAAACTGCCAAATGGGCTTTTCATTTTTTTTATGATCTTTATTTTCTTTTTTTTCTCCAGCAATATTAAGTAGTCTAGTAAATTATCAGTATATCCCCTTTTTCTTTGAAAAAAATCTGCAGTAAAATCTACAAGTTTTTTTGTATCATAAAACTGAGGTGCTGGTTCAACATGTATGACTATTTTTGGATTTTTTGATAATATAAAATTTATGAAATTATAAATTCTACCTGATAATTGTTCTAATGCACCTGAGGTATATATTGCCGAATTTTCTTTAATTTTTAATTTTTTATTTGGTTTTGCCATATCAAACTGAAAACATTTCATATTCATTTTCTTTTTTTTTGAGACTAATTTTAATAAATTGACTGAAGTTTTTACAAAATCTGAGGCATGCAAATTTTTATTTGGAAAAATTTTTGATAATTCAACCATATTATGACCTGTGCCAGCTCCAAATTCATAAATATCATTAATATTGGTTAAATATTTTTTAAAATACCAATTTCTAAATATATCAACCATCTTTACTTCAAAATTTGGGTTGTTACTCTTAATTAACTCTCCATTAAGTCTAAAATATTTATTTTCTCTAGCTGTATAAAATTTAGGCGTCAAAGAGTTCGATTTTTTATATAAGCTTAAAGCTTCTCCCCATCCCTCGTGCCATTTCTTTGTTCTTCCTTTTCCAGCTATAATCTGTTGGTCGGTTCTAATTCTTTTTAAAATTTGTACTAAAACTTTATCTCTCTCTAGACCTTTTATATAAGAGAAACTTATTTTTTTTTTTAATAAATGAGAACAATATTTATTTATCTCTTCTTTATTGGTATGAAAGATTGTTGACAAAATTTTTGAATTTATTCTCATATTTGATTATATACTTATAATAAAACATATTTTATAGTACAATAAACATCTTTATGAAATTTGCACTTATTACCGGAATTACTGGAATGGTTGGTTCACATTTAACTGACTACTTATTAAAAAATACAAACTGGAAAATTTATGGTCTATCTAGGTGGAGGAGTCCTCTTGATAATATTGAGCATTTGCTTAATCAAGCTAATAAAAAAAATTCAAGAGTAAATTTTATTTATGGAGATTTAAATGATTATAGTTCTTTGGTAGAATGTATTAAGCAATCTAAACCAAACTATGTCTTTCATTTGGCTGCTCAAAGCTATCCTAAAACTAGCTTTACTGAGGCTAATTTAACATTAGATACAAACGTAATAGGAACTTACAATCTTCTTAATGCTATTAATAAATCTAAATTTAAACCTTATGTACATGTTTGTTCTTCATCTGAAATATTTGGAAAAGTTTCAAAAGATAAATTACCAATTGATGAAAATTGTAGTTTTCATCCAGCATCTCCATATGCTATTTCTAAAGTGGGGACAGATCTGATCGGTAGATATTTTTATGAAGCATATAAAATGAAAGTAATGGTCACCAGAATGTTTACTCACACTGGGCCACGAAGGGGTGATGTTTTTGCTGAGTCTACATTTGCAAAACAAATCGCTTTGATTGAATCAAAAAAGAGCCCTGCAATAATAAAAGTTGGAAATTTAAATTCGCTAAGAACATTTGCCGATGTGAGAGATGCTGTTAGAGCCTATTATATGCTTTTAACAAATAAACCCAAGCCTGGTGAAGTTTATAATATAGGTGGAAACTTTACTTGTAAAATTGGAGATATGTTAAATTATTTAATTTCACTTTCTAAAATCAAAAATATAAAAATTTTGAAAGATAAAAAAAGATTAAGACCTATAGATGCTGACCTACAGGTTCCGAATACGTCTAAATTTCACAGACATACTGGATGGAAAGCAAAAATAAAATTTGAAAAAACAATGCTTGACTTATTAAATTATTGGAGACAAAAGGTCAAAAAAAATAATTTTCTTGATAGATAAATGACTACAAAAAAAGAATTAATTGATTTCGAGCTAGATATTAAAAAAATTTACGAAGCTGGAAAAATAAGAGCACCAATACATCTGTCAGGAAATAATGAAGAACAATTATTAAAGATTTTTAAAAAAATAAAAAAAAATGATTGGGTATTTTCAACCTGGAGAAATCATTATCATGCGATTCTAAAAGGGATACCAAAAGATTGGTTAAAAAAAGAAATTATTGCTGGAAGAAGTATGGGTATAAATAATATTAAATATAAATTTTATTCATCTGCTATTGTAGGTGGAATAATTCCAATTGCATTAGGGGTTGCAAAATCAATTAAATTAAAAAATAAGAAAAATACTAGTAATGTATGGGTTTTTATAGGAGATATGACTTTTGAAACAGGGATGTTTCATGAATGTTATAAATATGCTAAAAATCATAAACTTCCATTAAAATTTGTTGTTGAGGACAACGGTTTAAGCACAAACACTCCGACTAACAAAGTATGGGTTAAGAAAAGTAAAACGCCTAAAGGAGTTATTTATTACAAATATAAAAGAAAGTTTCCCCATCATGGAACAGGTGGATGGATATTATTTTAAAGTCATATGAAATATAAACAAGAACTAATAAAGTCAATGAACTACTTGGCAAAAAAGCCAAACACTATATTTTTAGGTCAATCAGTAGAATTTTCAGGAAACGCAATCTACAATACACTAATAGGTGTACCAAACAAAAAAAAGCTAGAAATGCCAGTGTTTGAAGATGCGCAGATGGGGATGTCACTAGGTCTAGCAATGAATGGATTCGTTCCAATTACTTGTTATCCTAGATTTGATTTCTTAATTTTAGCCTTCAATCAGCTAGTAAATCATCTTGATAAAATTAGATCAATGTCCCGAAACGAAATTACACCTAAAGTTATAATAAGAACGTCTATTGGTTCAAAAAAACCCCTGGATGGAGGTCCACAACACACTCAAGATTATACAAAAATATTTAAAGATACATTGACTGAAGTAAAAGTTATTTTTTTAAATTCTCCAAAACAAATACTTCCTGCATTTAAAAAAGCTTATTTGGACAAAAAATCGTTTTCATATTTATTTATAGAAAACGGTGATTTTTACAATCAAAAATGAGGAATGATAAAATTAGTATAATCATTCCCTCAAATAATAGAAAGAATTGGCCTAGACTTATAAAGAACTTAAAATCAGATAAAATTGATTATGAAATACTTTTTATTGGTCCTTTATATTCGCACTCAAAAAATAAAAAAATAAAAATTATTACCTCTTATCTAAAACCAGTTCAATGTCTTCAAATTGGATTAAAATATTCTACAGGAAACTTCATTATACAAATGGCAGATGATTGTTTGCTTAGAGGTACTAGAGATCCATTATACCGTCTTTATTCATTATCTAAAAAATATCCAAATAAAATAATTTCATGCAAGTATAGTGTAAATAAAATACCAGTTAAAAGTCATGAATATAATTATTTACCATGGGATGACAAAACCAAACTCCCAATAGCACCTTTGATAAAAAAAGATGATATAAAAAAAGTGGGTGGATATGATAAAAAATTTATAGCTGTTTTATCAGATATTGATTTATATTTAAGGTTGAAACAATCAAATAAAAAATTTTTTTTCTCAAACGTTTATATTGATGAGGATAAAAAGTTTAACAAGTCAAACAATTTACTTCCTACATATTGGAATCATGACAGGTCAAATCTAGATCGATGTTGGATAAAAAAACTAAATGGTGAAAAGATTACTTTATCTAAAACAAGACTTGAAAGAGTAAAAAAGTTTAATAACAAAAATATAAATATAATTGCTCAAGGAGAGTCTGGGAAATGGAAGTTTAATAATAAAATTTATTATATATTAATAAACAATAAGCTTTCAAAAATATTATTTTTTATGATAACAATGTTTACTAATACGAGAAATTATTACATAAGTAATATAATATCAAAAATGAAAAAAATTAAAAAAAAAATATGAATGTTGCAGAGATAGTAGCCGCAGAATTAAAAAAAAATTCAATTAAAGATATTTTTATGCTCACTGGTTATGGAGCTATGTATCTTAATGATGCAATTGAACAATCAGGAATAAAATTTTATGCAGCAAGAAATGAAGCTGCAGCGCCAATGATGGCAGAAGCATATGCTAAATCAAAAAATCAGATTGGAGCTGTTTGTGTAACTGCCGGCCCAGGTGCAACAAACGCTTTGCCTGGATTAGCTGAGGCATTTGTTGATAGTGCACCAGTTATTGTAATTAGTGGGCAAGTAGAAAACAGGTACTGCGCTGATACTTATAAAAAACTCAATTTGAGAACTTTAGGTACAGCTGAGTTTAGTATAACTAGAATGCTTAAAAAAATTACTAAATATTCAGTCAAAATTGATGATCCATCAAAATGTTTGTACCTAACTCAAAAAGCTATTTTTGAAGCTACAAGAGGAAGAAAAGGGCCTGTATGGATAGAAATACCCCTTGATATACAATCAGTCAAAATAAAATATCCTAATAAATTAAAAAAATTTATAACACCTCCAAAAAAAACAAAAATAAATCAAAATAAAATTAGGTTTATAATTGAAAAATTAAAAACTTCAAAAAAACCACTTTTTGCAATTGGAAATGGTTTGAAACAATCAAATCAATTAAAAAATTTTAAAAAAATATTATTAAAAACAAAAGTACCATTTATAACTACTAGATTTGCTAATGACTTAATTCCATACTCCAATAAACAAAACATGGGTCTTTGTGGAATTAAAGGTGTACCTCACTCAAAAAAAGTTACAGACGATTGTGATTTAATAATTGCTTTAGGTGCTAGATTTGCACCAACTTTTTGTTTAGGAAATCCAAGTACTTTTGCAAAAAATTCTTTCTGTGTTTCAATAAATAATGACAAAGATGAATTAAACCTGAATTTGAAGAAAGTTGATTTAAAAATTAATGAAGATTTAGATAAATTTTTGCCTTTATTTTGCAAATATATAGAAAAAGAAACATTTCCGGATTTTAAAAATTGGCAAAAAATTTGTTCTATCAGAAAAAAACAAGACATTATTCCAAATTTATTCAATAAGAAAAATCCTATTGACCTTTACAGATTTATGTATTTACTTGGAAATAAAGCTACAAAAAATCATACATTAATTACAGATGCTGGATCAAATTATTATATTGGTGGTCAAGCTTGGCACTTTAATAATGGCGGTAAAGAAATATCATCTGGTGCAAATGCGGCAATGGGCTTGTCTCTTCCGTTATCAATTGGTGCTGCAGTTGCTGAAAAAAATAACCAAATTTTATCTGTAACAGGAGATGGATCAATTGAATTAAATATCCAAGAGCTTAAAACAATTTCTCATTACAAACTCAATATAAAAACATTTGTAATAAATAATGGTGGTTATGTTTCAATGAAAAAATGGCAAGATAATTTTTTTGCTGGAAATAGACTTGATACAGAAGATCTCACAGGAGTAGGTACATTAAATTTCAAAAAAATTGCTTCAGCTTTTGATCTAAACTATGAAATCATCAAAAAAGAAAATGAAATAAATAAAAAATTAAAAAAAATAATGTCGAATAATTTACCATCTTTAATAGAAGTAATAACTGACCCAAATCAAAAAATTTATGGTAAAGAGTTTTAAAGAAATTAGCAATAATATTCGCTTACAGTTTCTTAAATTGGTAGAACAAGGGAATAAGTATCATCTAGGTGGAAGCTCATCGTGTCTAGATCTACTTACAATCCTTTTTTTCGGTGGCTACATTAATTTAAAAAATAAAAAAAGATCACCTTTTATTTTGAGTAAAGGTCATGCTTTGGGCGTTTTATATTCAATAATGCTTAAACAAAATATACTTTCTAAAAGAAAATTTAATCTACTAAAAAAGAAGGCTTTAATAGGGGGTCAATTAGATATTTTCAACTTAAAAAAGTTTGTTGATTGGAATACAGGCTCTTTAGGTCATTCAATAGGCGTATGTATAGGTTTTGCAATTGCAAACCCTAAAAAAAAAATTTGGAGTTTGATTGGTGATGCTGAAATTGATGAAGGTTCTATATGGGAAGCATTATTTTTTATTTCAGAAAAAAAAATTTCAAATATAATTATAATTATCGACAGGAATAAACTCTCAGCATCTAGCTATATTGAAAAAAAAGAAGTTCTAGATAATAAAATTTTAAATAAACTTAATTTTTTAGTCCAAAAAATAAATGGTCACAATCATCTTGATATTGTTAAATCATATAATAAAGCAGTTAAAAGTAAAAAATCATCTATAATCATTGCCAATACAATTAAAGGTAAAGGTCTTGGAAGAGCAGAAAATAATATTAATTATAGCCATCAAAGTCTTCCTAAAGATGATATAATTCAATTGATCAATAGTTATGAATAGTAAAAGTCACGATATTAGAGATGTTTTTTTTAATAATGTTAAAAAGATATTTCTGAAAAATAAAAGGAATTACATTTTAACTAATGATTCTGATGTTTTTGCATTGAAAAGTTTGCGAAATAATAAAAGATTTATTGATGCAGGGGTAGCAGAACAAAATTTAATAAATATTTCGGCTGGTCTCGCAAAATACAGTAAATTACCTTTAGTTTATGGATTTTGCACTTTTTTGACATTCAGATGTTATGAGCAATTAAGATTTAACATTGCTAGTCATAATTTAAATATAAAAATTATTGGTATTGGACCTGGTTTTTCATTCCCATACGATGGCCCTACACACCATGGCACCCAAGACATATATTTAATGTACTTAATACCTGAATTTGAGATATATAATATTAGTGATAATAACTTAGCAAATGAAATCTCAAAAAAAATAAACAAAATTAAAGGTCCTGCGTATATTAGGATAGATAAAGGAAATTTAAATTATAACCGTAATATTAAATATAATATTGAAAAAGGTTATGAATTAATTTTTAGATCAAACATAAAAAAAACATTGATTATTACATCAGGAATATTTTGTAAAAATGCTATTGAAGTTGCTAATTCAAGCTCTGGAATATCGGTTATAAACTTATTCAAATTAAAAAAATTTAATAAAAGTAGTTTTTTGAGTTTAATAAAAAAATATAAAAAAATTATTGTTTACGACGAAAGTTCTGAAAATGGAGGAATTGTACCTATTTTAAATAAAATATTTATTCAAAACAGATTAAACCGTAAAATTTATACTTTAACTTCTTCAGACAAGCAAATTTTCGATTATTTTCAAGATAGAGATTTAATGATTAAGAAGCTCAAATTAGACAAAAAAAGTTTGATCAAATTTATTTAATAAAATAAATATTTTATTAATTTTGCAAATTTATTAACAAAATAATTATTTTTGTTTTTATAATAAAAATTTATAAAAATTGGAAAGTCTAATCTAAATAATTTTAAGATTTTATTTTTTAAATTACTTTGAAATAAATTAAATAATATAAAACTTCTATATTTCCACTTTCCTTGCGGATATTCAGAGATTTTTATTATATTTTCAGAATTAAATTTTTTTATTTTTCTAACTTTTTGAAAATCAAATTTCCCACTATTTTTCCAGACAGACTCAAAATATTTTTTATCGATTTTGGAATAATCTCCATAAAGTGTAGGCTCCAACAAAGGTCTTTTTTTTTCAATAAAATTGACACCTGAAAAATATACCTTACAACCAAACTGCATCATCCTCAAATATAGGTCCGTATCATGCATTATTGCTATAAAGTTTGAGTCTATTCCACCAACTTTATTAAAAATATTTTTGCTAAAAATTGGCGCAAAAGGAAATATTAAATTATCGTATTCTTTATTTGGAACAACAATTTTATCCCCATAGGACACAAGTTGTTGAGAAAGTAGAAACAAATCATTTTTTTGTCTAGATATAAAGTTAGAATATACTTCTAATAATTTTGTTTGCTCACTTATCATATCATCAGAAAATAAAACTAAGTATTCCCCATCTGCAGATCTACAACCAATTTCAAAACATTGTGACGGTTTAACAATTATTTTAATAAACTTACAGTTTTTTGGTAGTGATAAATTGGGCGAGAACGGGCCAATGAATATTATTTCATATTTAACAACATCTGAATGTATTTGTTTATATAATTCCATCCATAGATTGGGTCTTCTTGAGCTACAGATCACAGATATTTTCATTTTGCGAGCAATTATTAGAATTTAAAATACAAATGCATAATATTTAATATTTTGAATTTAAAATTTTTTTCAGTGCATAAATTAAGCCAATTGAGCTATTAGTACTGGTCAGCTACATGCGTTACCGCACTTCCACA
>MDSZ01108158.1_pt1 | contig 24747 bp, 26 predicted proteins | sample 811201 | NCBI WGS metagenome assembly MDSZ01 (sample SAMN05326647, study PRJNA326480) | marine metagenome | isolation source: seawater | place: Indian Ocean: North | collected 2010
CAAAGTAAACTTGATTGGAAAGATTTAGATATAATCGTTATTCCATGGAATCCTTCTTATAACATTAATTCAGCATCATCGAGATGGGATAACAATATAAGATGGAGAGGAGAATTGCTTAGCAATATTCCTACTAATATTATGAAAGCTTTAAAAAATAAACCAGCTGAGTCAATGGAGATAAGTTTTGGAAATACTAAAATTTTGTATTTAAATCATCATGAATGCCATGCTGCCTCAGCATTTTTTACCTCAGGTTTTGGGAAAAGTGATATTTTAACAATAGATGGACACGGAGAAACTGAGACTTGTGTTTCAGGATATTTTAGTAATGAAAAATTTAAAAAAACAAATTCAATATTATATCCTCACTCCGTAGGTCTATTATATGGAACATTCACGGAATTTTTAGGATTTAAGCCTGATAGTGATGAATGGAAAACAATGGCATTAGCTTCATTTGCAATTAAAAAAAACTCATTTGATAAAAAGATTAAAAAACTTTATAAGTTAACTAAATCAGGTTTTGAATTAGACTTAAGTTTTTTTGATTACTACCAATTTGACAAAAAACCCCATTTTTTTAATAAAAAGTTTTGTGAGTTGTTCGGATCAATTAGAGAGAAAAATTCTAAAATTAACTCAAGACACCATCAAATTGCTGGTGCTCTACAAAGAGCTTTTGAAAGAATAGTTTATCATTTATTAAGTATTACTAAAAAAAATGGATGCGGAAGTGAGAATATTATTCTTGCAGGAGGTGCAGCTATGAATTGTGTGTTTAATGGTTTGCTAAACAAGAAGAGTATATATAAAAACAATTATATTCCACCTTGGCCAGATGATTCAGGTGTGAGTATTGGAGCTACTTATCTTGCTAACTTTATTAAAAAGAAAAAGAATAAGTCAAAAGCGCCTGCAAATGTATACTTAGGACCTTCATTTTCTAATAAGGAAATAATTGAAACAATAAAAAAATATAATTTAAAATATAGTAAGCCAAAAAATGTTTGTTCCTATACAGCAGAGAAATTAAATAGAGGATATTTAATTGGTTGGTTTCAAGGTAATATGGAATTTAGCCATAGAGCGCTAGGGAACCGATCTATTATTGCTGATCCTAGAAAAAAAGTATTTAAAGAAAAAGTAAATTCAGCAATTAAATACAGGGAAAGTTTCAGACCATTTGCTCCAGCAGTCCTTGAGAATCACGCTCACAAAATATTTGATTTAAGAAAATCAGAAAAAGTGTATTTTATGGAAAAAGCTATAAAAGTTAAAAAAAATTGGAAAGAAAAAATTCCAGCTGTTGTGCATGTTGACAATACTGCAAGAGTTCAAACTGTGAGCAAAAAGTTAAATCAGAAATTTTACAAATTAATTGAGGAATTTAATAAGATTACCAGCGTGCCAGTTATACTAAACACCTCTTTTAATTTGAACGGTGAACCAGTAGTATTGAGCCCGAGCGATGCAATAAGAACTTTTTATACTTGCGGTTTAGATTATTTAGTTTTAGGAGACTACGTAATAAAAAAATAATAAATGAATAAGTTTACAAAAGCATTATTAAAAGTAATACCAGGAGGTTCACATACCTATAGTAGAGGGGCAGATCAGTATCCCTCTAACGCACCCCCTATTTTATCAAAAGGAAAAGGAGCCTATATTTTCGATACAAACAACAAAAAATATCTTGATTACGGAATGGGCTTAAGATCAGTCAATATAGGATATGCAGAAAATTCTATTAATGCTGCAGCAATCCAACAAATAAATAAAGGCAACAACTTAACAAGACCATCTAATATAGAGTTGACTGCTGCAAATTTACTGACGAAAAATATTGACAGTGCAGATATGGTAAAATTTACAAAGAACGGTTCAACTGCAGTAACCGCAGCTGTTAAATTAGCCAGGGCTTTCAATCAAAGAGATCTTGTAATAAGATGTTTTGATCATCCCTTCTTTTCTTTTGATGATTGGTTTATAGGATCAACAGTTGTTGATCGAGGTATTCCTGAACAAATAAAAAAACTTACTCTTACTTTCAAATATAATGATATTGAAACTTTAAAAAAATTAGTAAAGAAATATAAAAAAAGAATTTCTTGTGTAGTCCTAGAACCAGCAGCAACTGATTGTCCGAAAGTGGAAAAAAATGAGGGTTGTTGTGGAAGAAAAATTTGCGATAGAAACTTTCAAAAGAAACATTTCTTGAAAGAAGTTCAGGCAATTTGTAGAAATAATAATATTGTATTCATTCTTGATGAAACTATTACAGGTTTTAGGTGGCATCTTAAAGGAGCGCAATATCTTTATGATGTAAAACCAGATATAAGTATATTTGGTAAAGCTATGGCAAATGGTTTTTCCGTAGCTTGCGTTGCGGGAAAAAAAAAAATTATGGAACTTGGCTCAATAACTAATAAAAAACAAGAAAGAGTTTTTTTATTATCAACTACTCATGGAGCAGAAATGAGCAGTCTAGGTGCATTCGTTGAAACAATTAATTTTATAAAAAAAAACAACGTAGTAGATAAAAACTGGAATTATGGATATGAGTTAAAAAAAAATTGTAATCAAATATCTAAAGATCTTAAGTTAGATAAGCATTTTAAGTTTATGGGTCCTTCAGGCTCACCTTTTTATGTATGCCTAGATGATAATTTAAAACCAAGCTTGGAATTCAGAACATTATTTTTACAAGAAATGATTAAAAATGGGGTATTTATGCCATGGGTTGCAATATGTTTCCGCCATAATAAAAAAGAATTAAATAAAACTGTAAGAGCTTTAGAAAAATCACTGCACTTATATAAAAAAGCTCTTACCTCTGGTCCTAAGAGATTTATAAAAGGCCCAATTGTTAAGCCAGTATTTAGAAAATACAATTAAACCCAAATGACCATTACAAAAACTAGCAGCAAAAAATTTTTAGGAATTATTGTTGCAAGAGGAGGCTCAAAGGGCATTAAAAATAAAAACTTTACAAAATTTTTTAACAAACCCCTTATTTATTGGACAATTTCTGAGGCAAAAAAATCAAAATATTTGAATCATATAATTTTAAGCACCGATTCAAAAAAAATTGCAAATTTTGGAAAAAAATATAATCTTAATGTTCCATTTTTGAGACCTCCTCATCTATCTAATGATAAAGCAAAAGCGGTAGACGTTGTATTACATGCAATTAGTTTCCTTGAAAAAAAGGGAAATTTTTTCGATTATGTAGCTCTACTTGAACCTACTTCTCCGTTGAGAGACTCAAATGATATTGATAATTCAATAAAAAAAATTTTAAAATTAAAAGGAACCTCTCTAATAAGCGTTTCAAAGTGTAAAGCTTCTCATCCAAATTTTCAATTTAAAAAAGTTAGCCAAATTTTGAAACCTATTAATAATAAAAATAAATTAAAATCTTCAAGACAAGAGCTTAAAGATATTTTTTTTATCGATGGAAGTATTTATATTTCAAAAGTGAGCCATATACTCAATAAAAAAGAATTTTATAGTAAAAAAATGATTTCTTATGAGGTGCCAAGTTGGAAATCTATTGAAATTGACAGTCAAACAGATTTAGTTATTGCCGAATGTATAAAAAAAAATCTACATAGATTTAAAAGATATGATTCAAAAATTTTTGATTAAACCAAATAATACAATAGAGGAAGCTTTAAAGCTTATTCAAAAAAATTCACGAAGATGCTTAGCAGTTGTTAATGATAAAAAAATATTGTTGGGTACGCTAAGCGACGGAGATATAAGATCTGCTTTGCTAGAAAATAAAAATCTAAAACACAAAATTTCTCAAATTTATAATAAAAAAGCAATGTTTATTTTCAACAATAATTTAAGTAAAGAAAAAGAAAAAGTGAACAGTTTATTAACTAAATTTGATATTATACCTGTCGTAAATCAATTTAAAATTGTTGTAGACATTATTTTTCCAGGAAAAGAAAAAAGTAAAATCGAAGATTTAAAAACATCGGTAATTATAATGGCAGGAGGCAAAGGTACCAGAATGCATCCTATAAGCAAAATACTTCCAAAACCCCTAATTCCCCTTAACGAAAAACCAATAATATCTCATATAATCGAAAGTTTTACAAAATTTGGAATTAAAAACTTTATCATATCTATCAATTATAAATCGGAAATAATAAAGGCATATTTTAAAGAAAACCAAGACAGACTCAATATAAAATTTTTAGAGGAAAAAATCCCGTTAGGAACTGTAGGACCACTTTCATTATTGAAAAATAAAATTAAAAATGACTTTTTTGTAATCAACTGCGATACAATATTAAAAATTAATTACTCAGATTTATTTGAATTTCATAAAAAAAATAAAAATTTTGTTACAATTGTTGCTTCTGCAAAAGAGTTTAAAATACCATATGGCGTATGTAATATTGATAAAAAAGGAAATTTAAAAAAAATAAACGAAAAACCAAATTATAATTTTCTTGTTAGTTCAGGAATTTATTTAATAAATCCTAAAATACTAAAATACTTACCCTCAAATAAAAAGTTTGACTTCAATGAATTTATAAAGATATTGATATTTAAAAAAATTAAAGTTGGTGTTTACCCAATCGATGATAACTTGTGGCTAGATGTTGGAAAACTAAGTGAATTTGAGAAAGCAAATAAGTTAATTTAATTATGAAATATTTAAAAAAGTTTCTTAATAAAAATAAAACTGCATTCATTGTAGGTGGTTCCGGTTTTATTGGAAAAGAGGTTGCTAAAGCTATAATGGAGTCCAAAGCTAAAGTTATCAACTTAGACATAGTAAATAATCTAAAAAAATTTAAATCAATTAAATTTGAAAAATTTGATTGTTCAAAAATTAATGAGTTAGAAAAATCTTTTGAGAGAATTTTAAAGAAATACGGAAGCCCAGACATTTTTGTGAACTGTAGTTATCCGAGATCCCATGATTGGTCTGATAATTCTTTTTCAAAAGTAAATCTACAAACATATAAAAAAAATGTAGATATACATCTAAACTCTTATGTTTGGCTTGCTAAATCTGTAGCTGAAAAAATGATGAAGAGAAAAAAAGGTGGAAGTATTATTCAGTTTAGTTCCACTTATGGATTAGTTGGGCAAACAATGAAAATTTACAAAGGGACTAACATTAGAGAGAGTATGACTTACTCTGTTATTAAAGGAGGCATAAGTAATTTAACGAGGCAGATGGCCTCTTATTACGGTAAGTACAATGTAAGAGTAAACTCAATATGCCCAGGGGGTATTCAAGCTAAATATATGTCAGAAAAATTTGTAAAAAATTATAATTCTGTAGTACCTCTAGGAAGACTTGGTCAAACAAGCGATGTAGCTTCTGCAGTTTTATTTCTTTCGTCAGATGCCTCCTCTTATATTACAGGCACGGATTTTTTGATCGACGGCGGTTGGACCTCAATATAAAGATTAAACTAGTGAATATAGCTCTTATTCTTGCCAGGTTAGGTAGTAAAAGAATAAAATATAAAAATATAAAAAATTTTTTTGGAAAACCTATCATTTATTATCCAATTAGAGCTTGCAAAAAAAGTAAAATTTTTGACAAAATATATGTATCTACTGAGAGTAGAAAAATAAAATCGATCGTCATAAAATATGGCGCCTCGGTACCTTTTTTAAGACCTAAAAAATTAGCTGACAACAATACATCTACAATTAAAGTAATAAAACATTTTATAGATAAGATGAAATTTCAGGGAGATACTAACATTTGTTGCTTGTATCCAGCTACACCATTACTTAAACCAAATATTTTAAAAAAATTTTATAAACAATTTTTAAAAGATAAAAAAAATTTTTTAATACCAGCAATAGTCGCTAAATCAAAAGAAAAGAAAAAATTTACTATTAATAAAAATAATAAAATAAAAATAATTAAAAATTCTAATAAATTCTATAAAGACTCTGGACAGTTTTATTTCGGTACTGCAAAGTTATTTAAAGCAAAAAAATCAATCTTAATGAGTGAAAGTTGTAAAATAATAAAATTGTCAAATAATTTTGCTGTAGATGTTAATACTATGCAAGACTGGAAGTTAGTTAAAAAAATTTACAAAAAAAACATCAGAAATGTATAATAATCAAAATTTTACTTATTTAAATTATTTCGATTGGAATTTAAATGAAAGTAACGTAAGTGAAAAAAAATTAAAATTTTTCTCTAAAAATTTTGACTTTCTTGTTTCAAGCTCAAGGATTGAAAAAACAATTAAATTTTCATTTAAATTTGCTAAGCAAATAATAAAATCAAATATTTCTAATCTTAATAAAATTCACAATTTAAAATTGAACACTAAAACATATGAATTTTTATTTCTTCCATGGTGTTACGAAGTTATTTCTCATTCTTATATATTATGGCAAATAGTTACGATTTATAAAAGTAGAAATTTAAAAATAAACAAAATAAATTTGTCTACAATATTATCTTCCCAGGCTAATTTTAAATCTAGTTCTTTAATGACAAATTATTGGCTACTTTACAAAATTTTGAATTATAAAAATATTAAATATAAAAAATTAAAAGAAATTGATTATGAGCCTAGAAGAATTTTTCCAAGAGAAAATTTTAAATCTAAAATAAAAAGTCTCTTCAATTTTTTAAGATTTGTTTTTAAACCAAGGTTAGTAATTTCAGATATAGGGATTCCTTTATTTCAAGAATTTTTATTAAATATAAAATTAGGCCAAGTCCCAATTATATTTGAAACCTCAAATATAAAACTAAAAAAATATGATATTAAATTAAGAGATAAACTATCAAATTACAAAAAAATTAAAGGAAAAAAAAATTTTGTAAATTTCTTCAAAGAAATTTTTCCTTACATTATACCGATTGAATTCTTAGAGTCTTTTAAAGAGTTATACAACTATTCAAAAGATAAAAAATCTGCAGGTAACCAACAATATAAAATATTAACTCAAAATATTTATCCAAACATCAGAAGAGCAATAATGGCAAAGTATATCCAGAATAAATCCAAGTTATATATATTGCAGCATGGTGGTGGATATGGAACCGCAAAGTTAAATCACGGAGAAATTATCGAGGAATATTTGGCTGACCAATTTCTTTCATGGGGCTGGTTACAAAAAGGTAAAAAAGTGAAAAAATTTTTTAATGTACAATCAATTAGGTATAGAAAAATTAAGAAAAAAAAAAGTAATAAAATTGTAATATTTTTCAACACAGAAACAAATTTTTTCAATAAAGCTGGATATTGGCCTATATTTAATTTTCAAAGAATTTCAAAAAATTATGCTGTAAAAAAAATTATAAAAAATTTAGATCATGATAAAAAAAATATACTTACCTTAAGATATCATGAAAGAGGCTTTAGACGGAGCGGGATAAATATAAATAAGAAATTTTTTGGAAAATATTTAAATTATGATAATGCAGTTTATCATTGGAGCGAAAGTATTTCACAGAATGATTTGACAATACATGAAAATATTAATGGAACTAGTTGGCTTGATACTTTTTCAAAAGGTGTGCCAACTTTAATTTTAGTTGATGAAAGAATATATAAAATCAGAAGAGAATTTAAAAAATATTATGAAAAATTAAAAGAGAAAAATATTATTTTCACCGACCCTAAAAAACTAGCAAATTTTATTAATGATAATTTTAAGAATATTAATCATTATTGGACATCAAGAGCAATAGATAGTCTTAGAAAAAAAATTGTAAAACAATATTGCAATAAGGAAGACAAGCCGTTTGAAAAGTTAAAAAGACTTTTAAAGGATGATTAAAAAAAATTATATAGTTTTTAAAAGAAAAAAAAAATATTTAGATTGTGCTAAATTTATTTTAAAAAAAATTTTTCAAAATAAACATAAAAAAATAATTCTTACAGGGGGTAAATCAGTAAAAAAAATTTATAAAAACCTTTTTGGATATCTTATTAAGGTTAAATTTAAATTAGATATTTTCCTTTCAGATGAACGATGCCTGAAATTTGGTAACAAAAATCTAAATGCTAATATTTTCAAAAATAAATTTAATAATTCATTAGTGAAATTTCATCCAATAATCAAAAAAAAAACAAGTTTTCTTAGTGCAGCCAAAGTTTACAACAAAGTTCTTCCAAAAAATCCAGCAATAATTTTGTTATCTGTAGGTGACGATGGACACATAGCATCAATTTTTAATAAATCGAAGGCAATTAAATCAAATAAAAATGTTTTATTTATGAAAAAAAAATATAAAAAATATCAAAGAATTACAGCAACATTAAATTATCTTAAAAATAAAAAAAATATATTTTTATTATGTAAGGGAAGAAAAAGATTAAGAATTTTTGAAAAGTCATTAAGAACTAAAAATGAAGTTTTATATCTTTTGAATAAAATAAACTCAAATATAAAACTAATTCTGGTTTGAAAAAAGGAACATACTCATGAAATGTCTTGTAACAGGTGGAAGTGGATTTTTAGGTTCACACGTAGCTGATGAATTATCGAATAATAATCACGAAGTTATAATTTATGATAAAAAAAAATCACGCTGGATTAGAAAAGATCAAAAAATGATTATTGGAGACATAAACGACGTGAGAAAACTTAATTCAATTGTAAAAAAAAGTGATTATGTATTTCATTTTGCTGGTTTGTCCGATTTGAATGATGCGATTAATAAGCCATCAGAGACTGCTACAAATAATATTTTAGCTACTATCAATTTACTAAAGATGTGTAAAAAGTTTAAAATAAAAAGATTTATTTATGCTAGCTCAATTTATGTTCTTAGTGAGCAAGGCGGATTTTACAGAGTAAGTAAAAAGGCCTCTGAAGAGTACATAGAGGAATTTTCAAAAAGATTACAATTGAAGTTTACTGTTTTAAGGTACGGAACATTATTTGGGCCAAGGTCTAACAATCAAAACGGTGTAAGAAAGATTATATACAATGCTGTAAAAAGAAGAAAAGTTGTTTATGATGGTTCAAAGAAAAGTGAGAGAAAATATATAAATGTAAAAGATGCATCTAGAATTACTGCCCAAGTACTTAAAAAAAAATATGAGAATAAATACCTAAATGTATTTGGTTCCAAAAAAATAAAAGTAAAAGATTTTCTACTTAAAATAAAAAAAGTTTTAGGAATAAATAGTAAAATTAAATTTAAAAACAAAAAAATCTTAGGCCATTATGTTTCTAACCCATCTACTTTTAAATTTAAAAAAGGTCAAAATATTTCTGCATCTAGTTACAAAAATTTTGAAAAAAATATTAAAGAAATTATTGAAGAAATTCAAAATTCATGAAAAAAAAGATATTAATTATGGGGCTTCCTGGCTCTGGAAAAACTTTTTTAGCTAAAAAGTTAGCTACTAAGTTAAAAGCCGATTGGTTTAACGCAGATCAGGTAAGAGCCAAATTTAATGATTGGGACTTTACAAAAGATGGAATTATCCGTCAGGTAAAAAGAATGAAAATTTTGGCTGATAAGTCAAAGAAAAAATACGTAGTTTCAGACTTTGTATGTCCTTTAGAAGAGCAATTTAAAATTTTCAAGCCAAATATTATAATTTGGATGGATACAATTAAAAAAAGCAGATATTCAAAAATGAATAAAATTTTTCAAAAGCCTAAAAAATACGATTTTAGGATAACAAATAAAGATGCGAATTTTTGGTGCAAGATTATAATTGATAAACTCTTTCCTTATAAATGGGATAATAAAAAACCCACTTCTCTTCTCTTAGGTAGGTGGCAACCATTTCATTATGGCCACTATCAGCTTTTTCTTAAAGCTATGAAAAAAACAGATCAAGTAGTTTTTTATGTAAAAGATGTAAATGGAATTGGTGATAATCCCTTTTCATTTAAAAAAATTAAAAAGATAATTAATAAAAAATTGGAAAAAATGTTCAAAGCTAGATACAAAATAAACCTTGCACCTAATATAGATTATATTTTATATGGAAGGAAGGTTGGATATAAAATAAAAAAAATTAACTTAGAAAAAAAAATACAAAAAATTTCTGGTACAAATATTAGAAAATTGATGAGAAAAAAAGGGATTTTAAAAAAATTATGATAGTTGCATTAATGATTGGCAGAAAAGGTAGCAGAGGGTTCAAAGGAAAAAATACTTTTAAAGTATTAAAAAAGGCAATGTGCGAATATCCAATTATGGCTGCAAAAAAATCAAAATATGTAAAAAAAATTTATGTCGCTACAGATTGCCCGAAAATAAAAAAAATTTGTAAAAAATATAACGTTAATTTTATAAATAGACCTAAATATTTAAATAACTCAAAAGCTTTGGGAGATCATGTATTCGAGTACTCATATTTTCAAATCAAGAAATTACTAAAGCCTAAAAAAGTAAAGATAATTGTTTTACTTTTTGCTAATGCACCAACTATTACTCATAAAATGATTGATAAAGGAATTCATATTCTAAAGAAAGATAGAAATTGTGACTCTGCCGTCTCAACTTCCGTGTACAATATGTGGAGTCCACTTAGAGCTAGAAAGCTTAATAAAAAAGGGTACTTAAGACCATTTGTTCCTTTCGAAACGTTTGGAAATCCAAAGACTCTAAATTGTGATAGAGACTCCCAAGGCAATGTTTATTTTGCTGATATGTCGGTATCAGTAGTTAGGTCAAAATGTTTGGAGAGTCTTAAAAGTGGATTATTGCCACAAAAATGGATGGGAAAAAAGATTAAAGCAATATATTCTTCTGCTGGATGCGATGTTGATTATAAATGGCAAATACCATCGGTAGAATATTGGTTAAAAAAAAATAAATAATATGTCAATTTTTAAAGAATATAAGAAATTAAATAGTTTTAACGAATTTGTCTCAAAAAATATTGAAAATGATAAAAACTTAATTTTGAAAAAAATTAAAACGGCCCTTTCTAATAGTATTAATTACGATTCTCTTTCAATAAAACAAAAAGAAATTTTAGCAATTGTTAAAAAAGATTTGTTTGAGGATAATTTAGGTAATGAAATTAAATTTAAACTTTCAAAACATGTAATTGAAGAAATAAAAAGACTTGAAGAAAAAAAAATTCCTTTATATCTAGTTCATAGATATAGGTATGAAGTTTATCCTGAAAAATTAATTTTAGATGATTATCCCCCCTATTTACAAATAGAGCCAAGTTCAATTTGTAATTACAGATGTGTTTTTTGTTTTGAAACAGATAAAACTTTTACAGACAAAAAAGCGGGATTTATGGGAACAATGAATTTTGATTTATTTAAAAAAATTATTGATCAAGCTGAGGGAAATATTGAATTTTTATCTCTAGCGTCCAGAGGTGAACCTTTAATCTGTAAAGATATTGTAAAGATGTTTAATTATACAGAGGACAAGTTTTTAAACCTTAAAGTAAATACTAATGCTTCACTTTTAACCGAGGAAAAAATTCATGCAATTCTAAGTGGAGGAGTGGGAACAATAGTTTTTTCAGCAGACGCAGCGGACGCAAAACTATACTCAAAACTTAGAGTAAATGGAAAACTTGATAGAGTTTTGAAAAATATTGAGATGTTTAAAGATATTAAAGAAAAAAAATATCCAAATAACAGAATTATTACTCGTGTATCTGGCGTAAGAGTAAACAATGAACAGTCGATAGACTCAATGACTAAATTATGGGGCGAACTCGTCGACCAAGTTGCTTTTGTTGACTATAATCCTTGGGAAAATGTGTATGTTAGTAAAGAAAGTAATATAAAAAAACCATGTTCTGATTTATGGCGAAGAATGTTTGTTTGGTGGGATGGAAAAACAAATCCGTGCGATACAGATTATAAATCTATCTTGTCACCAGGTGGTTTTGAACAAAATAGCCTAAAAGATTTATGGAAATCAAAAGCATATAGTAAACTCAGGGAACAGCACATTAAAAATGAGAGAAAAAAACTTTTCCCATGTAAGAATTGTTACGTAACTTAAAATGAGTTTGAAAAAAATATTAATATTGGGAGCAAGCTCAGATATAGGATTTAAAACTATTAATTTATTTTTAGAAGATGGATGGGAAGTTTTTGCACATTTTAATAAAAATGAAAAAAAACTTCAATATCTTAAAAATGATTTCGAGAAAATAAATCTTATTAAATATGATTTCAAAAATACAAAAAATTTAGAATCTCAAATTAAAAAAAAATTTAATCACGGCTATCATTCAATAATCAATTTAATTGGATTTATAGATAATAAAAGTTATATGAAATCTAAAATGAAAGATACAATAACATCAATAACAATTAACGCCCTTGCACCTAATTTAGTTATAAGAAATAATTTACAATTTATGATTAAAAATAAGTGGGGGAGAATTGTTAATGGCTCAGCATTAGGAATACCTTATGGAGGTGGTGAGTATTCTTACAACTATAACTTATCTAAACATTGTTTAGAATTCATTCCGGGAAAATTCAAATTACTAGCTAAAAATAATATTTTAATTAATAATCTTAGAATTGGTCATACAGATACAAAAATTCATAAAAGAATGAAAAAAACTCTTTTTGGTAAAAAAAGAGTAAAATTAATACCAATAAATAGAATGGCGACGCCAGAGGAAATGGCAAACTATCTATTTTTTCTAGGGAGTGAAAAAAACTCCTATATGACTAATCAAACAGTTTCTTCTACTGGAGGAGAGTAGTTCTGAAACTATCAGTTTCAAATATTGCTTGGGGAAAAGAAAATTTCGATGATTTTCTAATTTTACTGAAGGAGGAAAATTGTGACGGAGTTGAACTGGCACCTAGTTTGATCTGGGATGAGCCAGAAGCGTCATCAAGTATAAGCAGATTAAAGATTAAAAAAAAAATTAACGAGAAAGGGCTTAAACTTGTCGGTTTTCACTCTCTTTTATACACAAGACCGGATTTACAATTTTTTAGGGATGAAAATTCAAGAAAAAAAACAATTGATTATTTAATTAATTTAATAAAAATTTGCGCTGAACTTGGAGGTAAAAACTTAATTTTAGGCTCACCTTCTAATCGTATGCTCCATGGAAAAAGTTACAAAAAGTGTTTTGATCAATCTATAGAAGACTTTAAAGAGCTAGGCATAAAGGCAAAAGAGTTTGACATAAATTTTTGTATTGAGCCACTTGCAAAAAACATTTCCGAATTTATATGTACAAATCAGGAGGGAGCATCTTTAGTAAAGTCTGTTGGTCATTCTAATTTTAAATTGCATCTTGACACAAAAACTATCTATGAAAATAGTGATGACATTGAACTTTTTTTAGAAAAAAACATTAATATTTGCGAACATATTCATATTAGTGAGATTAACCTTGCTCCTCTGACTAATAAACTTTTTAATCATTCTAATTTTTCTAAAGCATTAAAAAAATATAAATACGATAAATTTTTGTCAATAGAGATGAGGAAAGATCAAAAAAATAAAAAAGAAAATATTAAAAAAAGCATATTTTTTTTAAGAAAAAATTATTTGACGAATGAATAACAGAAATCATTTAGATAAACTAAAGGAGTGGAAAAAAACAAAAAATATTTACTTAGATTGGATTGCTGAAAATAAGTTAAAAAAATTATTTTCAAATCAAATTACTTTTGATGGACTTTCATTATGGTGGGTAAATTCTCTAACTTTTAAAGAAAATATGATTGAAAAAAAATGGTATCGTGATTTGAACAACAAAATAAATTTTAATAAAGATGTTAAATCTGGGAATAAGTTTACATTCAATATCACATTTCATTTAAGACTACTAAAAAATTTTTTTTTAATAACTTTATGGTCAATATTAATCAGGATTATATCAAAAACTAGAAATAAAAAATATAATCATAATAATGTATTCCATTGTTATAACTACAATTTTTTCAAAGATAAAAATTTTAGCGATAGATGTTATGGAGAAACACCAAAAGTTAATGGTAGAGATAATTTACTCCTGATCTCTATAATAAAAAAAAAAAATTTTATTATAAATATTTCTAATTTGAAATTAATTTACAACAACTATTTGGTTTGTGATGAATATATTAAAATTAAAGACATTATAATAATTTATTTAAATATTTATAAAAACTACTTATATTTAAAAAAATCTCTTTTTAAAAAAAAAAATTTTTTCATAATTAATAATAAAAATTGTGAAAATATTCTTAAATTAAAGTTGTTAAAATCATTTTCAGGAGAAATTCAAAATTCACTGATTAACGCTATAGCTATTAAAGAAAGTTTAAAAACAATATCACCTAAAATTTTTATCTCTTACTCTAAACTTAGTTTAGCCAGGCCAATTTATTTTTTTATTAATAAATATTTTAAAGATATTAAAATTATTAATTATCAACATGGTCATTCAACATCTAATATTCTCTTTGACAATCACAGATCAAAGGAGTTTTCAAAAAATAAAAAATTATATGGTTTAAATTTTTCTCCCGCTCCAGATATTTTTTTAACTCAGGGCACACAATATAATTCTATAGTGAAAAAATTTTTTAAGGGTAAAATATTTACCATTGGAAGTTTAAAATATGATAAAAAAAAATTTGTCATTTCTTCAAAAAAAAATAAAAAATATAAGACAATTCTAGTTTGTCCATCAATCGGAGATGAGGACGATCTTTTAAATTATTTTATCAAAACGAAAAAAAAAAATTTCAAATTAATATTAAGTCCGCACCCAACTTTTAAAAATGAAGTTATTAAAAAATTTAAAAAAAAACTCCATAACAAATTCTATGTTAACACTTATGATAGTTATTCCACATTTGAACTTATAAAAATGTCAGATCTTGTAGTTTGTGGTTTTTCTTCTGTAGCATTTGAGGCTTCGATTTTAGGAAAAAAATCTTTAAGAGCCTTAAATTTAAAAAATCCAATATATAACGAATATAATGATGGAATACCTTTTGTCTTTTGTCAAAAAGACTTTGACAAAATGTTAAATGATGAAAATTTAATAAAACTGAGTAAAAAAAATGTATTAAAAAATATAAAATATTATTTTTATAAACTAGACAATTTAAGCTCAAAAAGATTTTGGAAAATCATAGAAAAAATCTAAAATGAAATTACCATTATTTTTAAAACCAATTTACAGTTCAGATTTAATTAGAGTAGGCAAATTAAACGATGGCGGATATATAGTCTCAAAAAATTCAATTTTAGATGCAAATTATTTAGTAAGTTTTGGTTTGAATGACGATTGGTCATTTGAAAAAAATTTTTCTGAATTAAATAATCAAGCTCCTATTTTGGTATTTGACGCCCAAGTTACAACTTTTTTTTGGTTAAAAAGGTTTTTGAAGGACACTATTTACTTAGTTAAAAAAGAAATTAAAATAAGAGATTACTTGATCAATTTACTTACTTTTTTTAAATATAAAAAATTCTTTTCTAAAAAAGATATAACCCATTTCAAAAAAAATATAACACCAAACAATTTAAAAAATATTTCTAAATTAAAATCATCGACTAGCATAATAAAGTTGTTGACTAATCAAAATATCGAAAAAGAGTTTTTACTTAAAATTGATATAGAAGGAAATGAATACGCTATTCTTGAGGATATAATTAAAGTGCAATCTAAATTAACTGGCTTAGTTTTAGAATTTCATAATTGTTTTATTATGAGGGAACATATTCAAAATTTTCTTAATAAGATAAATCTAGATTTAGTCCATATTCATGTAAACAATTACGGTGAGGTTACTAAAGATGATTTTCCTAATGTGATAGAAATGACATTTTCAAAAAGAATCTACAACTATTTAAGAAAGAAAGATGAATTTAAATTTCCCAACAATCTTTTAGATAGTCCAAATAATCCTAAATTTGAGGACAAAGAAATTACTTTTGAGCAATAATGTATTTAACAAAAAAAATTTGTTACTTAGAGATGATGCGTTCAGGAAGTACTCATATTCACAAATTATTTAAAGAATTTATTCCTGAGGGAAAACAAATAGGCCATCATGGACCAGCAAGTAAGGAAATAATGGAGTCCGACAGGATCTTCATCGGTTCAATAAGAAATCCATGGTCTTGGTATTTATCTGTCTGGTCTTTTGGATGTGAAAATGGAGGTCATCTACATCATAGATTAACTTTTAAAAAAATTTATTTTGATCAATTAGGATTTAAAATAAAACCGTACATGTTTTTGTACGTTTTTTTTCAACAATTTTTTAAACCTTTACAAAAATGGAGATTATTATTTAGTGATAGTGACAATAAAGAAAATTTTAGAGAATTTTTGTCTTTACTTTTAAACAACGAAAGGATTTACGATGTTGGGGATGGGTATGCTTTTTCCCCATTAAGCAAATTTTCTGGATTAATGACCTACTATTACCTTTTGTTACATACTAATCATAAAAACAGAATTTTCTTTGAACAAGTAAACACTTATGAAAAGATGAAACTTTTTGATAGAAAATACAATATTCTTAATTATGTAATTAAAAATGAAAATTTAGAAAATGATTTTTTTAATTTTCTTTCAACTATCAATATAAAAGTAAAAGATGAAGTAAAAAGCAAAATTATTAATTCTGATAAATCTTCAAAGTCCCAGAAGATTAATGATTTAAATTATTATTACGACACAAAAAGCACAGAGTTAGTCATGAATAAAGAAAAATTTATAATAGAAAAATATAATTATCAATTCAAAGATTTATCCTAATGAAAATTGAAATATTTTGCACATTAGGACCAAAATCACTAAATAAAAAATTTTTGAAAGAAGCTTCAAAAGAAGTAAATTTACTAAGATTAAATTTATCTCATTTAAGTATTTCATCATTAGAAAAAAATATTAAGTTTATAAGGAAACACTCAAAAATTCCGATATGTATTGATACTGAGGGCGCTCAAATAAGAACAAAGATTAGAAGAAAAAAATTTTTCAAAAAAAATCAACTAGTAAAACTTTTTGATAGTAAATCTAAAATAAAATTATATCCTTATGAAACTTTCAATATATTGAAAACTGGTGACAAACTTGATGTAGGGTTTGGTGGACTTATAATTAAGATAATCAAAAAAGAAAAAATTAATTTATATGCTAAAGTATTATCCGAGGGTTGGTTTGAGCCATCTAAAGGAGTGCACGTAATTAATAGAAAGATTAAATTAAATTGTTTAACTAACAAAGACCTAAAAGCTATAAAAATTGGAAAAAAATATAAAATAAAAAACTACGCACTTTCTTTTACTAACTCTGCAAACGATGTTAAACTTTTCAATAACCTTTTACCAAGATTTAACAAAATTTTTAAACTTGAGTCTTTAGACGCTCTTAAGAACTTAAAAACTATAATTCATGAGGGAAAAAATTTCTTAATTGACAGAGGCGATTTATCTAAATCTATCTCCATAGAAATGATACCTGTAGCACAAAGAAAAATTATCAAAGAAGTGAAAAAAAAAAGAAAAAATGTCTACGTAGCTACAAACTTACTTGAAAGCATGATCTTTAATAAATCTCCTACTAGAGGTGAGGTAAACGATATATATAATATTTTAGAATTAGGAGCTACCGGTTTAGTTCTAGCTGCAGAAACTGCAATAGGCAATAATTCAATAAATTGTATTAAATATCTAAAAAAGATAGTTAATGTATTTAAAAAGTATGAAAGATGATTCTGTAATAAAAATTAATAATGTAACGAAACAATACGATAACGTATTTGCTGTAAAATCTTTAACTTTAGAATTAAAAAAAAATCAGATTTACGGATTGCTTGGACCAAATGGTTGTGGAAAATCAACGACTATGGGAATGATTTTGGGACTTATTTCCCCCTCAATCGGTAGCATAGAAGTATTCGGTCGTAATATAGAAAAATACAGAACTGAAATTTTACAAAAAATGAATTTTATTTCCCCATTTATTGACTTACCAAAAAAACTTACTGTTGAGCAAAATCTTAAGGTTTTTGGAAATTTGTATAATGTAAATAAAATCGATGAAAAAATTCCAGAATTGCTTGAAACTCTTAAAATACAAAAACTAAGAACTAGATTAGTTGGTGAATTATCTTCTGGGCAAAAAAATAGAGTAATGCTCGCCAAAGCTTTGATTAACGATCCAGAAATATTACTTTTAGATGAGCCTACTGCGAACCTCGATCCTGACATAGCAGACTTTGTAATCAATTTTCTGAAAAATTACTCATTAAGGAAAAACACAACATTAATTTTTGCTTCTCATAATATGAGTGAAGTTGATAAATTATGTGATGAAGTAATTTTAATGAGATCAGGAAAGATAATAAAAAAGGGCACGCCTCAAGGAATTAAAAATTTCTACGAAAAAGACAATTTACAAGAAGTTTTCTTAAAAGTTATGAGATCATGATATTTAATAATAGAATAAAAGCGCTTTTTTTAAGACATATTTATTTAATAAAGGGATCCGTTCCTCGAGTTATAGATTTAATATACTGGCCTACTATACAAATTATATTATGGGGATTTATATCAAAATTTTTTTCAATTAATGCTACCAGTTTGAATTATGGCGTTGGTATCATTTTGAGTGCTGCAGTTTTATATGACTTCCTCTTTAGATCTAGCATTAGTTTTAATATGCTTTTTTTGGAGGAAATTTGGAGTAGAAACTTTACTAACCTATTCGTATCTCCAATAAAAATTAGTGAAATAATAATATCACTCACGTTTGCATCTTTGATTAGAGCACTCATTGGAGTTGTGCCCGCTGTCTTAATAATCTCACCATTGTTCGATTTTTCTTTATTAGACCTAGGTCTTGGCATACTACCATTGCTGCTTAACTTATATATTTTTGGAATATCTTTGGGTTTAATGGTTTCCTCTGGACTTTTAAGATTTGGGCCTGCATTTGAAAATATTGCATGGTCTTCCTTATTTTTACTAGCTCCGATTGGTTGTATATACTATCCTTTATCGATCTTACCTGACTGGCTTCAATTTATCTCTAAACTTTTTCCCTTAGTTTACATTTTTGAAACGGCTAGAGGAATATTATTAACCAACTCTTTCGAGTATTTGAATTTAATATATGCTTCATTAATAAATATTTTATACTTAACAATAAGTATCTCTCTATTCTATATTTCCTACTACACTGCAAAAAAGAAAGGTAATTTAATTAATATAGGAGAATAAATAAATTATAATTATGTATAAAAATCTAAAAAAAATCGCAATTATAATGGAAAATTTAGAATATGGAGGAGTAACTACTCATTTAATTGGATTGTTAAAATCAAAAAGATTCAGAAATTACGAAATTTTAATTATCACTAATAATTCAAATAAGGCAATAGAGCAAATTAAAAAAGAAATTAATTACAAAAAAATAAAGTATTTAAGTTACTACTCATTTAATTCGATTTCATCTGATATTTTTTTAATAAAAGTCTTTTTATTACTATTTAAACCATTATTATTTTTATTATCTTTTTTTCAAATGATAGTTATAGTAAAAAAAATTTCTTTTGATGCCTTTCTAGCAAATTGTGGTGGATATGGTAATTTTAGGGATGAAATGGCAGGTATCCTTGCTTGCAAGGCTTTAAATAAAAAAAATATTCATTTATTAATTCACCATTGTTATGTGGGACAAATTTTTTGGAATTATTTGATTAATTTAATAAACATCTATATTGGAAAAATCTCCGACAGTTTAATTTTTGTTTCTCATGCTACTAAAAAATCTATTGAAAATAACACCAGTTTGCTCACTTATTCAAAAAAAAAGTCTGTAATTCACAATGGAGTATTAATTAGAAATTTTAAAAAAAAAAAACTTAAAATTTTTCACTCAAAAAAAAGAATTATTAAAATTGGAATGTTATCTAGAATAGACAGATACAAAGGACAACAAGATTTAGTAAATGCTTTCACAAAGTTACCTAAAAATTTAAAAGATAAAATGAAAGTATTTTTTGTAGGAAATGGAGATGTAAAAAATATAAATGAATTAAAGGCAATAATTGAGAAAGAAAATTTGAATAATAATTTTAAGATTGTCAATTATGTTAAAAAAGATAGTCTTACAATAATTCAAAATTTTGATTTGTTAATTTCATTAACAAGGGATTTTGAGGGATTTGGTTACTCTATAGCTGAAGCTTTGTACGTAAAAACACCAGTAATAGCTACTAAAGTAGGAGGTATACCAGAGTATTTAAATAATAAAAACGCTACTCTTATTAATCCAAAAAGCTCAAATGAACTAATTAAAGCCATCTCTAATTTTTATCACTTTGAATCCGAATTTAAAAAAAAGACTATTAAAGGTAAAGAATTAATAATTGAAAAGTTTAACTCAGAAAATATGTCCTTAAAATTCGATAATTTACTTTTTAAAAATTAATGCAACTTAAACATAAAGAGATATTTAGAAACAAAAAAATACTGATTACAGGCCATACAGGTTTTAAAGGTTCTTGGCTCTGTTCCTGGATGGTAAAACTTGGAGGAAAAGTTACCGGTATTTCCAATGGAGTTCCATCATCACCCTCACATTTTGATTATTTAAATTTAAAAAAAAAGATCAAAAGCCACACAACAGATATAAGAGATTATCGAAAATTAAATAAAATAATTAAGAAAACTAAACCAGATTTTATCTTTCATCTTGCCGCTCAAGCTCTTGTAAAAAAATCTTATGAAGATCCATCTTTTACTTTTGAAACTAATATAGTAGGTACAAAAAATCTACTCGAGTCATTGAGAGACCTTAAAAGGAGATGTATTGTGATAATTATTACTAGTGATAAAGTTTACAAAAATTTAGAGTCAAAAAATGGTTACAGAGAGGAAGCTGTCCTTGGAGGAATAGATCCATATAGCGCATCTAAAGCATCAGCCGAAATTACTATCAATTCCTACATTCAGTCATACTTTAAAAAACCAGATAACAAAATACTAATATCAGTTGCCAGAGCAGGTAACGTTATCGGGGGAGGAGATTGGGCTAAAAATAGATTAGTGCCTGACTGTGTGAAAGCTTGGTCAAAAAATAAAAAAGTTATACTAAGAAATCCAAGCTCAACTAGACCATGGCAACATGTATTAGAAGCTATATGGGCATACATACTTCTTGCACAAAACCTAAAATTAAAAAAAAAATTACATGGTGAAGCATTTAACTTTGGTCCTTCAGCTAAAAATAATCACTCAGTAAAAAAAGTTGTAAAATTGATGAAAAAAAATTGGAAAAATGTAAGTTGGTCCACTAAAAAAAATTTAAAAAATATTCACGAAACAAATATTTTAAAACTAGACTCATCCAAAGCTTACCAAAAATTAAATTGGAAATGTTTATTAACTATTGAGGAAACAATGCAAATGGTGTCGGAGTGGTACAAAATTTTTTATCTTAAAAGACAACGAAATTTTAATATAACAAATAAACAAATAGAATTTTATGAAAAAATTCTTACAAAAAAAGGTTAAAAAAATGAAAGTGGTTATTTTAGCTGGAGGGAAGGGGTCGAGACTTTCTGAGTATACTCAAAATATACCTAAACCAATGGTTAAGATTTTAGGCGTGCCTATTATAGAGAGAATTATAAAATTTTATGAAAAATATGGTTTAAAAGATTTTATAATTGCGAGTGGTTACAAAAGTAAAGTAATAGAGAAATATTTCAAAAGAAAAATAAAGGATTTAAATATCAAAGTGGTCTTTACTGGAAAAGACTCAATGACTGGGGGAAGAATAAAAAAATTAAGACATATCTTAAATAAAGATAAATTTTATTTGACATATGGTGATGGATTAAGTGACGTAAATTTAAATAAACTTTTAAAATTTCACCAAAAAAATAAAAATTTTGTCACACTAACAGCAGTTCGCCCTCCAGCTAGATTTGGGGGAATAAAAATTTCTGGATCTAAAGTAAAATATTTTAAAGAAAAATCTAGATTAGACGAGGGCTGGATAAACGGGGGCTTTTTTATTATGGAGCCTGCTATATTCAATTTTTTAAAAAATGAAAAAACTATCTTAGAAAGATACCCTCTTGAAAAAATATCACAATTGAAAAAACTTGGTGCTTTTAAACATTTTGGAAACTGGCAATGTATGGATACTCTTAGAGATAAAATAGTATTGGAAGATCTTGTCAAAAAAAATATTTTATAATTTGAAAAAAAAAATTTTAATTACTGGAGCGTCAGGTTTTTTAGGCTCTAATATAATTTCGAAATTATCGAAAAATAAATCATTAATAATTCATGGTTTAGTAAAAAATACTTCAAAAATCAAATATAGATATAAATACGTAAGATATATTAAAGCTGATATAACGAATTTGAACTCCCTTAAAAAAAAAATCACGGAGAATTACGATTATATCATAAATTTTGCAGGAAATATAAACCATAAGAATAGAAATCAAACTTACAACGCACATTTTTCAGGACTTAAAAATTTAATTAGTGTTATAGACACTCACGGATTGAAATTATTTATTCAAATAGGTAGTAGTTTAGAGTATGGAGATAAAAAAAGTCCTCAAGACGAAAAACAAATATGTAAACCAATTTCTCATTATGGAAAATCAAAATTATTATCATCAAATCATATTAAAAAGAAAATTAAAAATTTTATAATATTGAGACTTTACCAAGTTTATGGTCCCTTTCAGAAAAATAATAGGCTTATACCTATTGTGATAGATTCTTGCCTAAAAAATAAAAGTTTTGAATGCACGGACGGTTCACAATTAAGAGATTTTTTATATGTTGATGATTTCACAAATTTAATAATTAAGATATTAAAAACTAAAAAAATTTTAAGTGGGATATATAATGTTGGCTATGGAAAACCGATAAAGGTAAGAGAAATAATAAAATATATTAATAAAAAAATTGGAAAAGGTAAGGCTTTGTTTGGATTAATTAAAATGAGAAAGGATGAAATGACAGAGTCTTATCCTGATATAAAAAAAGTTAAAAAAATCTTTTCATGGAGTCCTAAAATTAATTTTCGAATAGGTTTGAAAAAAACAATCAAGCATTATGAGACATAATTTAACTCCTTTAGTTAGTATTATTATGAATTGTCTAAATGGTGAGAAATTTTTAAAGTCAAGTATTAATAGTATAATTTTACAATCATATAAAAATTGGGAGTTAATTTTCTATGACAATTGTTCTCAAGATAATAGTTTAAAATTAGTAAAAAGTTTTAAAGATAAAAGAATCAAAATTTTTAAATCTAAAAAACTTTTGAGACTTTATGATGCGAGAAATTTTGCTTTATCAAAAGCTAAAGGAAAATATGTTTCTTTTCTAGATGTTGATGATTTTTGGAATAAAGAAAAGCTAAAAATTCAGATAAACTATCTAAAAAAAAATACAAGTTTTAAAATATTGTATACCAATTATTTCATTAAAAATGATATGAAAAATAGTAAAAAAAAAAAAATTTAGAAAAAAGTTAAAATCTGGTTATATTACCCAGAAATTATTAGATGATTATTCAATTGGTATTTTAACAATAATTTTGGAAAAAAAATTATTTGAAAAACACAGATTTAATAAAATCTATAATATAATTGGAGACTTTGACTGTTTTTTAAAGTTAAGCTTATTAAACAAAATTGGCTATTTAAAGAAACCACTGGCGACTTATAGAGTTCATAATAACAACTATACTAATAAATATTTTAATAGATATATTCATGAATTAGATAATTGGATAAGCAAAAATAAAACTTTTTTTCAAAACAAAAAATACTCTTTATTTAAGCTTGAATATTATCTTAAAAAATTGAAAATCAAATTTTTCGTTAAAAAAACTTTGGGCGTGTAGTTCAGTGGTAGAACGCTACGTTGACATCGTAGAGGCCATAAGTTCAATTCTTATCACGCCCACCATTATCCTTAAAAAGAGCTAAATTTCAGCTATTTACATCCCATTTTAAAAATACTATAAGATCGTGCCTGGTGATTTTTGCGAAGGGGCTACACCCGATCCCATTCCGAACTCGGAAGTTAAGTCCTTCAGCGCCGATGGTACTTTGTCTTAAGATATGGGAGAGTAGGTCGTTGCCAGGCTTAAATGATATGAAAATAGCTAGCTCATTAAAGTCACTTAAAAAAAGAGATCTTAACTCAAAGCTAGTTAAGCGTAGAGGAAAACTTTACGTAATAAATAAAAAAAACCCAAAATATAAAGCTCGTCAAGGCTAAGTATGAGCGAACAAGATTTCAAAAAAACATATAACGGTTTTACAAAATTCGTATTGTGGGGAACAATTGCGGTAATTGCTATATTAGTAATTTTAGCAATTACACTACTTTAAGATTTAAAATTATTGAAATGATAGTCGGGTCAATTAAAGAAAATAAAACAATAGAAAAAAGAGTTTCGATAACACCAGAGTCAGCAAAAAATATTATTGGACTTGGATTAAAAGTGTGTATTGAAAAAAACTACGCAAGTCATTTAGGTATAGAGGATAAAGAATACGAAAAAAATGGAGTGGAAATTAAAGAATCTTCTAGCGAAGTATTAAATTCGAGTAATCTCATAATTAAAGTTAATTGTCCATCAGAAGATGAAATTAGTATTTTAAAAGAGAAAACAATTTTAGTTGGAATGTTTAATCCATCGAAAAATAAAAATCAGATAGATAAAATTGTAAAAAAAAACATTAAAACTTTTTCACTTGAACTATTACCTCGAATCACGCGTGCTCAATCTATGGATGTATTATCCTCACAATCAA
>MDSZ01176904.1_pt1 | contig 24745 bp, 26 predicted proteins | sample 811201 | NCBI WGS metagenome assembly MDSZ01 (sample SAMN05326647, study PRJNA326480) | marine metagenome | isolation source: seawater | place: Indian Ocean: North | collected 2010
ACCCGAGATGTATTATCAAAGGCTAAACAAGACCTATGTGGTTTTGAAGTTGTCAGCGCTCAAATAGAATTCGAATTATCTCAACTAGATGAAGATGAAACTAAAGATTATCTTTATACTTTAGGTTTAAAAGAGCCAAGCTTAAAAAGAGTTATTAAATCTGGCTATGAGCTTTTGAAGCTAATCACATTTTATACTGCAGGTCCAAATGAAGCTAGGGCATGGACAATAAGGAAAGGATTAAAAGCTCCAGAAGCAGCAGGCAAAATACATTCTGATTTTGAAAAAGGTTTTATTAAAGCAGAAACTTTTAGTTACAATGATTTTATTAATTTCAATGGAGAAATTGGAGCAAAAGAGGCAGGAAAATTAAGAATAGAGGGTTCAGAATACATAGTAGAAGACGGAGATATTTTCCATTTTAGATTCAATGTCTAAATTATAATCAAGCAGATTTATTTTTCTTAATATTAGACCAAACGTGAATTTTAGCAAAATATGAGAGCACTACCAAAATAAATAAAAACGTTACGGTAGCTATGCCGGTTCTTTTCCTGACTTCCATTTCTGGCTCTGCAGCCCAAGTTAAAAATTCAGTAACATCTGCAGACATCTGTTCGATACTTGCCTCATGACCATCAGAGTAAGATACACTATCAGCATATAATGGTTGAGGCATAGCTATCCAATTTCCATAATAAGCGGAATTATAATAAAGACCCTCTTTAACATCCATCCCTTTTGGGGGTTCACTATAGCCTATAAGCAAAGAATACAAATAGTCTGAGCCGCCAGATCTTGCCTTAGTTATTAAAGAAAGGTCAGGGGGATAAGCACCACCATTGGCAATCCTTGCTGACTGGTCATTTTGATATGGTGAAACAAATCTATCAGAAGGTCTTCCAGGTCTTTCAAACATCTCACCTTCATCATTAGGGCCATCTACAACATTATAGTCGGATGCAAAAGACTTTATTTCATCTTGATTATAACCTAATGCTGATAAATTTCTAAATGCAACATACTTTAAAGAATGACAAGTAGAACAAACCTCTTTATATACTTGAAGACCTCTTTGCAAAGCAGATTTATCAAATTTTCCAAATGGGCCATTAAAGCCCCAATCTTTTGATTCAATAACAGTTTTTTGTTCTGCAGCATTTAAAATCAGTGAAGAGAAAAAAACAACTATAAAAAAACAAATAAATCTCAATTCTATCAATCCTTTTAATTATTAGAGTTCGAACTAGTTTCAATATTTGGATGTATTGGCTCACTAATTGAACGCGGAAGAACGTTTGGAGTTTCGAAAATATTTAGCAAGGGCAAAATTATCAAAAAGTGAATAAAATACCAAGCTGTACAAGTTCGGCCCATATACAAGTAAATTCCTTCTGGAGACTGAGCACCTAAATAACCTAGAGCTATCATATTCAATAAAAACAACCAATAAAAAATTTTGTAAAGTGGTCTGAACGATGCGCTTCTTACTGGAGATCTATCAAGCCAGGGAAGAATAAATAAAATACCTATTGCTCCAAACATAGCAACTATACCCATTAACTTATCAGGAATAGATCTCAATATGGCATAAAAGGGTAATAAGTACCACTCAGGAACAATGTGGGCTGGTGTGGACAAAGGATCTGCTGGAATATAATTGTCAGGATGCCCAAGGTAATTAGGTATAAAGAAAACAAAAATAGAGAAAATAAGCAAAAATACAGAAAGTCCAAAAAAATCCTTTATAGTATAGTATGGATGAAAAGGGATTAGATCTTTATCACTTTTGATATCTATACCTAAAGGATTGTTGGAGCCAAATCTATGGAGCGCAACAATATGTAAGAGTATGACACCAGCTATAACGAAAGGTAATAAATAGTGAAGAGCATAAAATCTATTTAAAGTTGGATTATCTACTGAATACCCTCCCCAAAGCCAAGTTACAATTGGCTCACCTATAAGAGGTATTGCACTAAAAAGGTTAGTTATAACTGTCGCTCCCCAAAAACTCATTTGGCCCCATGGTAGAGTATATCCTAGAAAAGCAGTTGCCATCATTAGAAGATAAATAATTGCGCCCAAAATCCAAAGTAATTCTCTTGGAGCCTTGTATGAACCATAATAAAGTCCTCTAGCCATATGAATATAAACAACAATAAAAAAGAAACTGGCTCCATTCATATGAATATACCTAATAAGCCAGCCACTATTTACATCTCTCATAATTCTCTCAACTGAATCAAATGCATGATCAGTATGAGCAGTATAACTCATTGCTAAAGCTATTCCTGTAATAATCATAATAACTAAAGTAATCCCAGCCAAAGATCCAAAATTCCACCAGTAATTAAGATTTTTTGGTGTTGGGTGTTCTGTCCCAACTGCTTCATTAAGAGCTGTAAAAATTGGCAAACGAGTGTCTATCCAATTTAAAACATTGTTTTTTATTTTAGATTTAGGGACTTCTTTCATAAACCTTTAATCAACCAATTTTAACTATACTATCTGATATAAAATTATAAGGTGGTATTTCAAGATTTTGAGGTGCAGGACCTTTTCTTATTCTTCCAGATGAATCATAATGAGAACCATGGCATGGGCAAAACCATCCCCCATACTCACCTTTTATATCACTAGCTTTTTGACCTAGAGGCACACATCCAAGATGAGTGCAAACACCTAATACAATAAGCCACTCATCTTTTTGAACTCTTTCCTCATCTGTTTGAGGGTCTCTAAGAGAGTCTATAGAAACATTTCTTGATTCAACTATTTCTTCTTGGGTTCTTCTTCTTATAAATACAGGCTTGCCTCTCCATTTAACAGTTAAAGCTTGGCCTTCTTCCAAAGAGCTAATGTTAACTTCTGTAGATGCCAGGGCTAAAGTATCAGCGGCAGGATTCATTTGATTAATAATCGGCCATATTGCAGCACCAGCACCTACTGCTCCCATAGAATAAGTAGCTACAACAATAAAATCTCTTCTTGATTTATCTTTACTCACTTATCAACCTCAAAAAATAATTTACATCTACCACTTCTAAAAATCTATTCACGTACTTTTTGCGGTAATTTAATAAAAGGTCAAGGAATTATTAATTTTAATCCAAAATTTTATTAACTTAAGCACATATTAATAAATAAAATTATAGCCATTTAACCTCCGGTGGTAAACTCATTAATATTGCTTCTATATTTCCATCTGTTTTAAGACCAAACAATGTCCCTCTATCATAAACTAAATTAAATTCCACATACCTCCCTCTTTTCAAAAGTTGTTTCTCACGATCTTTTTTACTCCATTTTTTATTCATCGTCTGGCTAATTATGGTTGAATAAATTTCTAAAAATGTTTTTCCTACATCTTTAACAAAACTAAAGTCATTTTCCCAATTATCTGTATTTAAATTATCAAAAAATATTCCTCCATCTCCTCTCGCTTCTCCTCTATGTTTTATAAAAAAATATTCATCTGCCCATAATTTAAATTTATCATAATAATTTGGATCATGCTTATCACAAGTTTTTTTAAAAGCATTATGAAAATTATTTGAAATTAAAATAGAAGGCAACATTGGCGTAATATCACCCCCTCCTCCAAACCAAGTTTTGGACGTATGAATTAATCTTGTATTTAAATGAGCAGAAGGAATGTAGGGATTAAGAGGATGAGATACCAGTGAAATACCACTTGCCCAAAACTTTCCATTTTTTTCAGCCCCCGGAATTGATGCTCTAAAATCGATAGGCAAAACACCATGGACAGTAGAAATATTAACGCCTACCTTCTCAAACAAATTACCTCTCATTAAGCTAATTACACCACCACCACCGCCCGGTCTTTTCCAAGATTTTCTATGAAACCTACTGGGATTTAGTGAATTTTTATTGGAAAAAGAGATTTCTAATTCCTGAAACTCATTGCAAATCTTATCTCTTAAAGCTCTAAACCATTTTTCTGCTGAACTTTTATTTATTTCAATATTTTTATCCATTTCTAAATAACCATATTTTCTTATTAAAATTAATCATAATAAAATTTTAAAAATGATTATAACTATTTAAATATCTTCATTGATAAAATTTAATAAATTATTTTTATTTAATGAAAAATTACTATTGCACCATATTTTTTCAAGCTGCAGTAGCTTTTTGCCCAGTTTTTTTCCCGGCTTAAACCCTTTCTCAATTAAATGCTTTGCTTTAACAGGAAAGGTCGGAGGATTATAATCTAGCAATTCTCTAATCCTATTAGAAATCTTTATATTGCTCATTAGCGCAAGAGCTAATTTTAAAGCAGCAAACTTTCCTATTTGATAGGCCTTTACTTTCCAATTTTTGGATAAAAGTTTTTTTATATCGTCCTTAGTCAGACGTCTGTTAATTTCATTCCAATATTTTCTTTCCTTATTAGACAAAGGATATTTTTTTAAAACGTCTTCATTATCATAAGTAAGTGAAAAAATTCTAATTAACCAATCAACTTCAATACCAGTGTCATCAATAAAATTTAAATTATTAGTGTTAAATTTTGATTGAAAGCAAGCTTTATCAAGACTTGTTTTTCTCATTATTTTAGCTGCAATTAAAGATTGATCCCTGTCAATAAAAATAGATTTTAATTCATTTATTATTCTTTCTTTAGATAATTTTGAAACATTCCTAATATTTGCTTTTATAGCGCTTATATCATCTCCATTAACTTTTCTATTCTTATAAAAAGAAGAAAATCTCACATACCTTAACATTCTCAAATAATCTTCAGATATTCTTTTCAGTGCTGATCCAATAAACCTTACTTGACCTTTTTTAAGATCATCGATCCCATTTAATGGATCATAAATATTTCCTGAAAAGTCCATATAAACGGCATTTAGAAAAAAATCCCTTCTTTTGGCATCTTCTAACCAACTATCAGAGAACTTTACATTTGCTTGTCTACCAAATGTTTTTAAATCAATTCTTAATGTTGAAATTTCAACTTTTTCATCTAAAAAAATAGCCGTAATGATCCCATATTTCATATTTGTAGAAAAGAATTTTATTTTACTCTTTTGAAGACATTTTATTATTTTATCCGGTGTAAGATCGGTAACCAAATCTATATTTTCTGGTTTTTTATCATTTCTTATTATTGCTCTTACAGCTCCCCCAATCAATTTCACTACCCCACCATCAGTTTCAAGTGAAGATATGATTTTAATTAAACCTTTATTATTTAAAAGCCATTCTGGTAGAGGTTTAAATTGATTATCAACTAAGTATAGATTCATAAAGATAACTGCCAGAGGTTATTTAAATTCACCTGATACTATTTTCCCATCAATTGATTTAGCTGGAACATATTTAGATCCCTCAGGAGCATTTTGAGTTTGAGAAAGTAAAAGTCCCACCAAAATAATCATAATCGCCAAAGCAAGCCCTGCAAGCATTAAAACAGATGGGCCTTGTAATTTTTGACCTCTTCTTTTAGCAATTAATCTTTCAACCCACCAAATCATTATAGGTATAGATAGTGCAATTGCTATAATAATAAGACGTTTCATAATTAATACTCCATATTTCCTTGATAGTCCTTTAAATTTTTTATCTTGTTTGCAAATCCAACTAAAATTGAAGCAGTAGCGCCCCAAATATTATGATCAAGATATTTAATTTTCCAAAAATTGTATTTAATCCGCTCAAATTTTTTGCTTAATTGAATATGATTTTTTTTATTTAAAATGATTTGAAATGGTAATTTAATGATCTCAGAAACCTCATTGAAATTAATTTCAATATTTTCTGTAGTAATTAATATACCAACATAAGGTGTTATATGGAACCCTGTACCAGTAACTATTTCATCAAGTTGTCCAAGAATTCTTATATCCTTTTTAGGGACTCCTATTTCTTCTTTTGCCTCCCTTAAAGCAGCTTCTAAGGGAGATTTATCAACATTTTCAATCTTACCTCCAGGGAAACTTATCTCTCCAGAATGGTTCACTAAACTTTCTGAACGCTTAGTAAGTAAAATATTTAATTCATTATTTTCACAAAATATCAAACAAATTACAGCGGAAGAGCGAAATTTTTTTTCTATAGTTTTAATGTTAGTATCTAAAGCCCTTTTAATGATATTTTCAGCTTGAACAATTATCTTTTGTGGTTTTGCATTTTTAGACAATTTTGCCATTTTTTAACTACTGTATTTTCCTATTGGAAAAAAATGATTATCACTCCATAATCCATAATCATTATTTTTATCTCTTACGGCTAAATCTACCATATTATAAAATACAGGCCTTGAGATTAAAGCTTTAAGTCCTCTGTCTAATTTAATATAAGGTCTTGGTTCATTTTTCTTATTTAATATTATGTTAAGGGGATATTTTAAACTTAGAAGAAACTTTTCTTGAATGTTTGTGGTAAACCAGCATTCTGAACTTTTACCTACACCTATACAATTAATATCTATAATAACGAAAGGAGCATCTTCCACTTCAACAAGACCTCTTTCTTGCGGAGTAATTAACCAGTATTGACCATCTTTTTTAAAATGAAGTGCTGAAGAAAATAATTTAATCAATTCTAATCTTTTGATTTTTTCACCTTTGTGAAACCATGAACCATCACTTTTTATTTTGATTTCATAATTTTGCATATAATTTTTTCAACAATTTAATCTAGAATAATTTTACTCAATTTTATAATATCTAATATTAAAATTTTTTCTATAAACTGATTGCAATTTTAGACATTATGGGTGTAAAAAAAACTAATTACTATATTATCAGTTTTTCATAAAGAATGTATATCTATCTACCTATTGCAGAAGTATCAATGAATGTTTTCGCTATTGTTGGTCTTGGCGGAACAGTTGGATTTCTCTCTGGATTATTTGGAGTTGGTGGTGGGTTCCTCATGACACCATTATTAATATTCTTAGGCATCCCCGCTGCAGTTGCTGTTTCTACTGAAGCCAATCAAATTGTTGCGTCATCGGTTTCTGGAGTAATCGCTCATTGGCGAAAAAAAAATGTAGATTTTTTAATGGGTTCAATTTTACTTACTGGCGGTATTATTGGATCAAGTTTTGGTGTTTGGTTGTTTGCTTACTTGAAGACAATCGGTCAAATTGAACTGGTCATACGTCTATCTTATGTTCTGTTTCTAGGAATAATAGGTTCCCTAATGGCTTGGGAGTCAACTAAAGCTATTTTAAAATCTCGCGCACCAGGATCAACTAGAGGAAAATTACATCAACACAATTGGCTTCATGGTCTTCCATTTAAAATGAGATTCAGGAGATCTAAGCTATATATAAGTGCTCTCTTACCATTACTTATTGGTGCATTTGTAGGGATTTTGTCTGCAATAATGGGAGTTGGAGGTGGGTTTATTATTGTTCCAGCAATGATTTATGTTCTTGGAATGCCTACTTCCGTAGTTGTAGGTACTTCACTTTTTCAAATTATTTTTGTTACTGCAAATGTAACTCTTCTCCAATCGATTACAACACAAACAGTCGACATTGTTTTAGCTGGTCTACTTATGTTGGGAGGAGTCATAGGAGCACAATTTGGGAGTAATGCCAGTTCACTATTAAAGGGTGAGCAATTACGAGGATTACTTGCCTTATTAGTTCTCGCAGTTTGTATTAAGCTATTTATGGACCTTACTCTTACCCCAGAATTTTTATATTCCTTGGAATTAAATAGATGATGAAAAAATTAATATTTTGTATGATTTTGATTATCTTTAATAAAGTTTGCTTTTCAGCCTCTCTTGTGGCTGATCTTTCTTCAAGATCCATAGACATTAACACAGGTTTCACTGGAGCAGAAATATTTGTATTTGGGTCATTTGATGGAAAAAAAGGAGATGAGTTAGCTATTGCAGTTGAAGGCCCTAAAGCAGAAACAACTTTATATAAAAAAGAATATACCTCCGGCATATGGATTAATAAGGACAGTGTAACGTTTGAAGAAATACCTTCATTTTATTTGATCATATTAAGTGATGAAAAAATTGTGGGTGAATATAAAAAAGTGTTCAAGGAAAATCATCTTGGATTTAAGAATCTAAATTTTAAAACCAATAAAAAGCTAAATCCATCTCAAGCAAGACTTTGGCAACAAGCTCTTGAGACCACAATGAAAAAAAATGGAATGATGGTTTTGAATGGTAAAGATGGTAATAACATGATTGAGACTATTGAGAATATATTATTTAGAGCACCAATTAATCTACCTTCTTCTGTATTACCTGGCAAGTATGTAATAAAAGTTTTTCATCTAAGAAATGGGAAAATTCACTCTCAAAAAAACACATCGTTGATAGTAAGAAAAACTGGATTTGAAGCAAAAATTTATAATTTCGCTCACAACTATTCAATTTTTTATGGTATATTCGCAATTATTATGGCTATTTCTGCAGGATATATAGCAGCGCTAATGTTTAGAAAAACATAATTAAGTTTAATATTTTGAGTTAAGAGATGCCTAAAGAAAAACAGAAAAATAATAACAGTGTGTTTCTAGTAGTTATTGATGCATCTCAAGAACAACATCAAGCAATTAGATTTGCATGTAAAAGAGCAAAATCTACTAATGGAAGAGTGGCTTTATTTAAATGTTTAAGCCCTGCTGAATTCCAACACTTTGCAGGTGTAGCAGAAATTATGAGATCTGAAACAAGAGAAAATGCAGAAAAATTACTAAGAACAATTGCTGAAACTGTAATAGAAATTTCTGGACAAATGCCAGTCCTATATGTTCGTGAAGGAGACGCAAAAGAAGAACTTATAAAGTTAATCAAAGAAGAAACAATTATTTCTAGCCTTGTACTGGGTATTGCCACAGGAAAATCAGGCCCTGGCCCTTTAGTGTCTTACCTTACGTCCACAGGTGCATCTAGTTGCAGAGTTCCAATCACATTGGTTCCAGATATCATTACTGATGATGAGATAGATGCATTGACCTAATTTTATTACTTTAATTTTGCATTTATTATCTTATCTGGGTTCAATGGGGGTTCTCCTATATTTAATGCCTCAACAGTTTCCATACCAGTTTCTACTTGGCCCCAAGCAGTATATTGACCTGTAAGATGAGCACAACCATCAAAACAGATAAAAAACTGACTATCACCACTATCAGGGTCCATTGTTCTTGCCATCCCTACTGTTCCATAAATATATTGATAATCTGAAAACTCAGCTTTTAATTTTTTGCCACTACCTCCAGTTCCATTTCCAAGAGGATCACCTGTTTGAGCCATGAACCCAGGAATAATTCTGTGAAAAATAATACCATCATAAAAACCAGACTTAACCAACTCCTTTATTCTTGAAACATGATTGGGAGCAAAATCAGGAAGTAATTTAATTATTATTTCACCTTTTGTTGTGGTTAATAAAATCTCATCTCCATCATTTTGATTAGCAACAGCAACCTGTTCGACGATAAAAAAAGATGTAACTAAAGCTATAATTTTCTTAAACAAATTGATTTCTCCTAAAATGAATAATATTTTTATAACCTAATATGTAAATATAAGAAATTTTACAATAGTTAATTAGAGGCTATTATGATGTCAAAAGTTTGCGGCCACAGGGGCGCAGCATTTTTTAAACCTGAGAACACTATACCAAGTTTTCAATGGTGCGTGGATAATAAAATTGCCTGGGCTGAATGCGATGTCCAGCTCACCAAAGATAATATTCCAATCATTTTTCATGATGAAAGTCTTGAAAGAATTTCAAACGCTAAAATAATTTTAAAAGAAACTTTATATGATGAGATTAAATCAATCGACGCGGGTAGCTGGTTTTCAAAAAAATTCAGCAATGAAAAAATACCTACTTTAGAAGAGTTACTGTTATTTTCAAAATCAAATGACCTGAATTTAAATTTAGAATTAAAATTCTACGAACCTGTAGATAATAAATATAGACAAAAACTAGTTAGAAGTGTTTTTTCAGCCATAAAAAAAACTCAAACTACTAAACAAATTCTAATTTCATCTTTTGATTTCAAATCATTAAAACACTCAAGGCAACTATCAAATAATATACCATTAGGATTATTATTTGAGACTCTTCCTTCAAACTGGCATTCAAAAGCAAATGAAATAAGAACTTCAACAATCCATTTGGATTATGAAAAAACATCAATAGGTCAGATAAAAGAAATTTCTGATAAAAGTTTCAAACCCTTTGTCTACACATGCAATAATCCTAAAAAGATTAATATGCTTTGGAGGTTTGGACTTGCAGGAGTAATTACTGATAATCCTCTTGTTTTTGAATAATTACTTTAAATATTTCCAAAAAATAATTAGTTATTAATATTATAAATAAATTACATTACGAGATTTAAAATTATGGATGCCTATATATCAATTGACCAGGGTACGACTAGCAGTAGAGCAATCTTATTTGCTGAAGATGGCTCAATTGTAAAAACCTTTCAAAAAGAGTTTCAGCAAATTTACCCTAAACCCGGATGGGTGGAGCACAGTCCAGAAGAAATATGGAAAACCACAAAATCTGTTTTACTTCAACTGTATAACGATAAAACTTCAGGAAAATATAATATTAAGGGTATTGGCATTACCAACCAAAGAGAGACAACTATTTTATGGGATAAAAAAACTGGAAAACCAATCTACAACGCAATTGTTTGGCAAGACAGAAGAACTTCTGAAAAATGTAAACAATTAGTTGATCAAGGTTATGAAGAAATAGTGATAAATAAATCAGGCCTTGTAATTGATCCCTACTTTAGTGCAACTAAAATTCAATGGATTTTGGATAATATCCCTGGAGCACGAGATAAAGCTATTGCGGGAGAAATCTGCTTTGGCACAGTGGATAGCTATCTTCTATGGAAACTAACTAATGGCCAGATTCATGCTACTGATGCCACCAATGCGTCAAGAACTAGTTTGTACAATATAATTGATTTAGTTTGGGACGATGAACTACTAAATATTTTTAATGTCCCCAAATCTATTATGCCTAAAGTAATGGACTCAAGTTGTAATTTTGGGAACACTTCACGTGAAATAATGAATTTCGAAATACCTATCTTGTCTATTCTTGGAGATCAACAAGCTGCCGCAGTTGGGCAAGCTTGCTTTTCACCAGGCAACATCAAATCTACTTATGGAACTGGCTGTTTTGTAATTATCAATTCTGGCGACAAATTAATTAAATCAAAATCAAGATTACTGGGTACAATTTGCTATAAAATTGATGGTAAACCTACTTATGCTTTAGAAGGATCAATTTTTATTGCTGGAGCAGTTGTTCAATGGTTAAGAGATGGCTTAAAGATTATTAACTCTGCATCAGAAACTGAAGAAATAATCATTTCAGCTAAAAATAATTCTGATGTATTTCTAATTCCTGCTTTTACAGGTCTTGGATGTCCATATTGGGATGCAGATGCAAGGGGAGCACTATATGGCATAACAAGAGACACAGGCAAAATAGAAATTACAAGAGCAGCAGTAGAGTCTGTTGCTTACCAAACAAGGGATCTTTTTAAAGCAATGTCAGAAGATGGAATAACGCCCAAAAATCTTAGGGTTGATGGAGGTATGACTAATAATAAATGGTTAATGCAGTTTCTTTCAGACATCTTGAATATTAATGTAGAAAAACCCAAAATTACTGAAACAACTGCTATGGGGGCGGCAATGATGGCAGCCTTCACTGATGGGAAGTTCTCTTCAATTGAAGAATTATCCAAAATATGGTGTTTAGATGAATCATTTCATTCAACAATGACTGATAATGAGAGAAATAGTTTGCTTGAAAAATGGGACTACTATGTATCTAAAACTCTCACTTAAATTTATTAAGAACCTTCAGCTAATAATCGTGGGCCTAAAACCCCTGTAGTCATCCAATTGTCTTTCAATGGTCCCTCTTCAGCCACTTTTTCAAGCTGCCACATATATGTGTAAGCCTTATTATTTCTAGCTTCAATTCGCACTGCTACGCCAGCATTTTTCCCGTTGTTATAAATTTCTTCAGTTTCAAATTTCAAGTTATTTAACAAAATTGAATAAGCTGGCGTTTTAATCATATTTGTAAATTTTGTTAGAGGACCCGTAGCAAGTTTATTACGAGGATGAGCAAACTCCCATGTTTGTCGAATTCCAAAATCACTTTTATCATCATTTGATTGCAGAGCAAAAAGTTGTACTTCAACAACTTCTATAGGACTTATTTTTGGATTTGGTTTAACAAGATTATCTGCTAAAAGACAAGTGCTATAAATTAATAATGTCAAAAAAATAAATAGCCTATGCATAAATCACTCCTTAAATTAATTTAGTAAAAATAGAAAATTCTTTATCAGCAAATTCAAAATTCATGTATTTATATTTTTTTAAATATATGGTGAATATAAAATATATTGTGTTTCAAATCAGGAAAGTCAAATGTTCTGTAGAATTTTAAGGAGAGGTAAAGGAAGAAAACTTTATTTATATAGTTTGAAAAAAAAAGTTTATACCAAAACCAAAGGCTTAGAATCAATAAATCAAACTGGGCAACATTTAAGATGGAATGAATTAAGAGATGAATGGGTTTTTTACTCTCCACTAAGACAAGAAAGAACTTTCAAACCAGTAAAAAGTAATTGCCCTCTTTGCCCCACCCTAACTGATGGCCCAGCAACAGATATTCCAGTTACAGATTATGAAATTGCAGTATTTGACAATAGATTTTCTGCACTAAGTTCAACCCCTCCCAAAATTAAAAAAATCAAAGATGTAATTGTTAATCATTCTTTTGGAAATTGTGAAGTTGTGTCTTATTCTCCAGACCATAGAAAAAATTTATATAGTTTGAAAACTGAACAAGTAGCTCTTTTGATGAAAGTTTGGAGTGATAGATTTATTAATTTGATGAAAAGTTCAAATATTAAATATGTTTTGCCATTTGAAAACAGAGGCAAAGAAATAGGGGTAACCTTAAATCATCCCCATGGCCAAATATATGGTTTCCCAGAAATTCCTCCCATAATCAAAAAACAAGCAAGTAAGCAAAAAGAAAGTCTTTTGATCAGCAATCTAGTTAATTCAGTTAATGAGAATTTAGAAATATCAAGAGATAATAATGCTATATCATTTGTACCATATTTCGCCAGATATCCTTTTGAAATTTGGATTGCTCCATTTAAAAAAGTAGACCACGCAGGTTTTTTAAATGATGAGGAGATTAATTCAATGGCTATACTTCTAAAGTCTTCTATCAAGAGATTGGACAAGCTATTTAATAAACCAATGGCATACACCATGGCTATTAATTTTCCTCCCAAAGGATTTGAAGGAAGCTTTCATCATTACATAGCATTGCAACCAATGAGAAGGGATGAAAACAAGTTAAAACATCTTGCTGGTATAGAACAAATTACAGGTCTAATGCTTTCAGATATTGTACCTGAAAATTCAGCTAAAAAACTGAAGAGAATAATAATTGATTAATTCATCAAAATTTTTATTTGAGAAAGCTTTCGATGAAAAACCTTTATGTTCATCTTATGCTCCCGGAAGAGTTAACCTAATAGGTGACCATACAGATTATAATTTAGGTTTTGTAATGCCTACACCATTATCCGTGGGAATTGAGGTCAGCTTATCCCCAACAAAATCTGGATTGATAGAAGGAAAGACAGAATTGTTTAAAGACATAAAAAGGCCAATCAATGCTAGACCTGATGGTACTTGGCTGGACTTTGTATCAGGTGCATTAAGTGTCTTTTACGATGAATTTCCAATCATTTCTAAAACTTTTAAAAACGGCATTAAATTAGCTATTACATCTAATCTGCCATCTGGATCAGGATTGTCATCTTCAGCATCTCTGAGCATAGCTTTATTGAAAGCTATCAATAAATTGGAAAATCAAAAGGTCAGCAAAATCAAACTAGCAAAATTAGCGCAAACAATAGAGCATATATTTATTGGGACAGAATGTGGCCTTATGGATCAAATGGTCATATCTTTATGGTCCAAAAACAAAGCAATGTATTTTGATGTAAAAAATGAAAAAATAACTAATTTACCCCTTTTCAATGATTATGAATTTTTGGTCATTCATTCTGGAATTCGAAGAAAACTCTCTAATAGCAAATACAATGAAAGAAAATCTGAATGCGAAAGTGCTTCAAAGATTCTTAAAATTAACAATTTACGAGAAGCAGACACAAAAATGCTAAATTTACTTAGAGGAAAATTTCTTAAAAGAGCTAAACATGTAATTTCAGAAAATCAACGTGTCAATAATTGTAGAGATGCCCTAGTTGATAATAATGCAAAACTATTTGGTTATAATATGTATGAGAGCCATCGTAGTTTATCAGAAGACTATGAAGTCTCCTCAGATCTATTAGATACCATAATTGAAAAGTCTAAATCTTTAAATGTAATTGGTGGACGTTTAACAGGAGCTGGTTTTGGAGGCTGTTGCGTTTTATTGTCTGAAAAAGGAAAATCAATGAACGTTTTTAATAGTTTATTTTCTGATTTACCCTCTATATCATTAGTAGATGTAATATAATATAATTTCATTGATTAATTAAAAAACATTTGGTTTTGAAAATGTCTAACAAATCGTCTGGTAAGACAGTACCTGATATATTTTTAAACGTAGGTCATCTGCTAGATCATTTCATGATGTTGATCTTTGCTAAAGCTGCATATGATAGTGGTCGTTATTTTAGTTTGCAATTTGATGAAATGATTGTTTATGGGACTTTAGGTATGATTCTTTTTGGAGCAACAGCACCTTTAGCTGGTTTTTTGTCAGACAAGTATGGCAGAATGCCACTTATGATAATCTACCATTTTGGAATAGGAATTTCGGCAATTTTAGCTTCTCTTTCATCTTCAACTTTGCAGTTAACAATTTGCTTGGGTTTGATAGGTTTATTTGCTTCCATTTATCATCCTGTTGGTATCGCAATGCTTTTACAAAGACCTGGAGTAGTCGGTCTAAGGATGGGAATTAATGGTGTTTGGGGAAATATGGGAATAGCGGTAGCTCCTATCATTACTGGAATAATTCTCTTCTATGGTGATTGGAGATTAACATTTATGATACCTGGTGTTATTTGTATTATTTTTGGTTTTATGTTTTTAAAAAATATTTCCTCAAATGAAAGTTTTAATGACAAAGGAAATGAAAAGCATACAAAATCAGATCAATTTACACCTAAATGGCAACAAGCACTCATTGCTCTAGCATTATCAACTGCCTCTGGTGGTTTTATTTTTGGTGCTATGAGCTTTCTTTTACCAAGATATTTTGAAATACATTTAAATGACTTATCTACAAATGTTGCTATAACTGGAATTTTAGCTGGAATTGTTTATGCCTGTGCATCATTTGCTCAAGTTGTCGTAGGCTGGTTAATAGATAGAATATCGCCAAGATTAGTATTGTTTTGGGTTGCATTAGGTCAAATATTATTCATATTCTTGGCATCAAAGTTTGAAAATTTGTCACTATTTTTTCTCTCGATTGCGGCCATGTGTTTTGTCTTTGGTCAAATACCAATTACAGACACCATATTAGTTAGATATATCCCTGACTTATGGAGATCAAGGGTCTTAAGCGCAAAATTTCTATTAAACTTATGTATTGCAGCATCAGTTTTACCTATAACAAGTATACTTTTGAAAAATGGGTATGATTTAAAAATGATATTTTCTTATGCAAGCCTCATTGCAGTAGGAGTTCTCATTTCATCTATTTTACTCCCCAAGCAAGATAAAGAACTAAATCCAAATATCTAATTTAACTTAGGAATGTAATCTCCATGCGCCGATATCAATTCATCAACTAGCTTCCAGATTTCATCTGTTGAAAGATTTGATGATGTAAGTGGATCCATCATAGCTGCAAAATATACATTTTCTTTTTTTCTATTTATTATTGCTTCTACTGTGAGTTTTTGCACATTGATATTTGTTTGCATTAAAGACACCAAATGAAGCGGCAAAGGCTCAACAGGTTGAGGATGAATTCCTTTTTCATCTATTATACAGGGGACCTCTACACAACAATCAAATGGAAGGTTTGGTATTAAATTGTTTTCATTTGAAACATTACCAAAAATTTTAACAGGATGATTGTTTACTTTGGCTTTGATTATATCAGAAGCGTACTCTTTTGACTTGTATGTTTCCAATTGAGAGTCTTTGACAATAGCTTTTTCATAATTTTCCCATTGCTCTATTGAAGCTTTACAACGGTCAATATATTCATCTAAGGGAATTTCAAATTTTTTGATTAAGTCTGGTCTATTTTGTTTAATAAACCAAGGAACATATTCAGAAAAATGTTCGGAACTCTCAGTAACGAAAAACCCAAGTCTCTTTAACATTTCATACCTTACTTTTTCAGATAAAGTCCTTCCATGGATTTCAGCATTTTGTGATCTTGAAGAAGAATACGAACCATCAATAACTTTTTCAGCAAGCTTTTTTAACTTTGGATAAAGATCTTCATTCATTCCATTTAATTTTTTTTTCTCAAATTTTGTGTAAAAAGCCATATGGTTTATGCCTGCACAATTGTATTCAATATCATCTATGTTTTCTCCTAAGTCATTTGCAAGCATTTCAGCAGTTCCTTGAACTGAATGACACAAACCCACAGCTTGAATTTGAGGAGAAATTTTTTTAATTGCCATCATATTCATAGCCATAGGATTTACATATTGAAGCCAAATAGCTTCAGGGCAAACTTCTTCTATATCTGAACATATGCTCTCTAAAACAGGAATAGTTCTTAATCCTCTCATAATCCCACCTATACCAAGAGTGTCAGCAATGGTTTGTCTTAACCCAAATTTTTTAGGAATTTCAAAATCAATTAATGTAGACGGCTTAAAACCACCAACTTGGATAGTAGTTTGGACAAATTCAGCTCCTTTTAATGCTTCTCTTCTATCTAAGTGAGAAGTAATTGTTGGATTAGCATTAAGTTGATCTGCGATAGCTTTGATTACCACCTCTGAAACTTTTAGCCTTTCCCCATCAATATCCATGAGAGAGAGCTCTATGGACTTAAAATCATCCATTAATAGTAAATCTGTTACTATTCTTTTAGTAAATTCTGTACTACCTGCACCAATAATACAAAGTTTTGGCATCTAAATTTCATTCTTTAATTATAAATACAAATTTTTTATTTATTAAATTTAATTAATTTTTAAATTTAATTAAAGATAATTATATTTTATGTTGAATAACATGGTTAAATTTTCAGCAAATATTTCATTATTATTTAATGAATTTGACTTCCTCGATCGATTTGACGAAGCCAAAAAAATAGGCTTTAAAGCGATTGAGTTTCAATTTCCATATTCTTATGATGCCAATCAAATAAAACGAAAATTAGATAAACACAATCTATCAATAAGTATATTTAATTCTTCACCTGGAAATCTTGATGGTGGTGATAGAGGACTAGCATGTATTTTCGAGAGAAAAGAAGAATTCAATAAGTCAATTCTAGAAGCATTAGATTACGCTCAAATAATTAATGGAAAGAAAATTCATGTGATGTCTGGAATTTTAAAAGATCCCAAAGACCACGATCTATCAGTAAATACATATATTGATAACTTAAAATGGGCTTGCGATAAAGCTGAAGAGTTTGGAATTCAAATATTGATTGAACCAATCAACCAAAGAAACATTCCAAATTATTTTCTTAGTTCTGCAGATATGGCAGTTCAAATAATTGAAGAAATAAACAAACCCAATCTAAAGCTTCTTTTCGATGTATTTCATCATCAGATAATAAATGGTGATGTTTCTAAAAGTATAGAGAAATTTATTTATTTTATAGGTCACATTCAAATTGCAGGCATACCCGACAGACATGAGCCAGACATAAGTGAGATAGATTATGATTACATTTTAAATATCATCGAAAAAAATGGTTATAATGGTTGGATAGGATGTGAGTACAACCCAAAAGATGATACCATTTCTGGAATGAAATGGATAAATAATTTTCAAAAATACCTATTCTAATTTAATAATTCACTTATCATCACGACCCTTTTTTCTTTTATAGATAATTCTGCTGCCTGGCCAATTGCAACAGCTTTCATTCCATCTTCAAGGGTCACTTCAGCTTCCGTTTTGTTTTTTATTGCATTTATAAATCCTAAATGTTCATAGTAGGTTGATCCGTGGTGACTGCCAGCCTTAAGAATCTTTTCATCTACAGACACTGTCTCTTTCGCGATATGATTCATACCTCTTAATCCAATTGAAAGCTCTGAAGAGTTTTTGCCAGACGAATCTGATGGAACCCCTGTTTCAATTTTACCTTTATTGCCAACTCCACAAATTTCTTCTTGTAATTCAGAGTTTTCTGCAAACATACATAAATCCAAAAAAGCCCTAACACCATTTTGAAAATCTATTATAGTATAAGCGTTATCAATTATATCTGGAGTTTTTCCATCGTAAATTTCATCAAGATGATTGTTATCTTGATTACCACTTGCAAAAACACTCAATGCTTCACTTTTTGTTATTAATCTCATTAAATCAAAAAAGTGACAGCATTTTTCAACCATTGTACCCCCACTATTTTTAGCAAATCTATTCCAATCATTAACTTTAACTAAAAATGGAAATCTGTGCTCTCTAATAGAAAGCATCTTTAAATCACCAATCGTTCCTTTGTGAATTTCTTCAATAAATCTTGCCACAGGAGGCATGTATCTGTATTCCATTGCTGTCCAAATTATACCTGGATAATTGATTGTATTTCTCTTAATTTCTTTGCAGTCCTTAACATTAGTGCATAAAGGTTTTTCAATTAATAGATGAGCCTCAGTTTTAATCAAATCTTTCAAAATTTCAAAATGAGAAAAATTAGGTGTTGCAATGATATAAGCATCTGCAACATTTGCATTCATCAATTCAATATGATTATTGAATGTTGGAACCTTTTTATTAAGTATTTCTAAACTGTTATTAATTGATTGATTATAATTATCACATAAAGCAGTTACCTCTGCATTTTCAATTAATGCAATATTTCTTATATGTTCCATTCCCATTGAACCGCAACCAATTATTGCGTAACTAATTTTATTCATTTAATTTCCTTTGCAAAATTCTATTTTTTAATATTTAAATTGAATTAATCAATAGTTAGTAGTTTATATGCCTAATCTATTTAATAAAAGTTAGTATTCTCAGGAGAAAACAATTTCTTTTATTTTATTAATATTAAATGTCTTACAAATTATTAATACCTTTACTCTGCGCATTGGACGACAATTAGCTTGGATTGCAATATTATTAATGGTTATTGTAATCCTTCTTCAAGTTTTCTTTAGATATGTTTTAAATAATGCACTCCCTTGGCCAGATGAGCTTGCTCGATTTTTGATGCTATGGATGACAGGCTTTATTGCTCCTTCAGCCTATAGATGGGGAGGATTTGTTTCTATTGAAATGTTACCTCAAATGCTGCCAAAACTGATTGAAAGTATATTGATGCTATTTCTTTTATCATTATCATTGGCTATCCTGATTATTGGATTTAAATTAGGACTTCAACATATAAAAGTTGGATGGATTTTTGAATCTTCATCAATAAAGATTCCATTGCAATTAATTGGAGGGAAACAACAAGCCATAAAATTAGCGTGGATGTATATGTCATTACCTGTCGGAATTTTTTTACTAATTTTAGTTAATATAGAATTAATTTTGAAGAAGATTTTATTAGTCTTTGGTGATGATATTAAAATTTCTGAAGACCCAGACAAAAAAAGTTTAGGTGCATAAATCATGTTGGTTTGGTTTTTACCACTATTTCTAGTTTTTCTGCTAATCGGTCTTCCTGTTTTCTTTAGTCTTCTGGCAGCCCCAGGCATACTATTATGGTTGAATGGTCAAGCTAGAGATGCCGCAATGTTATACAGAAATATCTATAATGGCATTGATAGTTTTCCACTCATGGCTATCCCATTTTTCATGTTGGCTGGTGAATTAATGAATAGAGGGGGTATCACTCTAAGGTTAGTAGAATTTAGCCAAGCCATGATGGGTCATTTAAGAGGAGGATTAGCCCATGTGAACATTCTATCATCAATTTTATTTGCTGGGCTTTCAGGATCAGCCGTAGCAGACACTTCAGCAATTGGCTCAATGTTGATACCAGCCATGGAAAAACAAGGTTACTCCAAAAAATTTGCAGCAGCTATAACAGCTGCAAGCTCAGTGATTGGACCAATAATTCCTCCTTCAGGTATAATGATAATTTACGCTTACGTTATGGGTGAAAGTGTTGCCGCATTATTCCTGGCAGGAATCATTCCAGGGCTTCTGGTCGGTATAAGTTTAATGATAGTAGTTAGGTTAATGGCAAATAGGTATAATTTTCCTCCTGCGACTTCAAAATACAACTGGAGAGATAGAGGTAAAGCTTCATTAAAAGCATTTTTCCCTCTTATGACACCCATAATTATTTTAGGTGGTATTTTAGGTGGTATTTTTACACCTACTGAAGCTTCTGCTGTTGCAGCAGCTTATGCACTGTTCATAGGACTTTTTGTTTTAAAAAGTTTAGAATTTAAAGATGTGCCTATAGTTTTCCAAAAGGCAGCTTTAGTATCATCAGTAGTTTTACTGTTAGTTGGAGCAGCCATGGCATTTAAAACAGTAGTTAGCCTTTCTCATGCACCCGAATATCTAGCAGAGTTTGTGTTAAGTCTTACTGATAATCCCTACATTCTTTTATTCTTAATAAATATACTATTATTTATCGTAGGAATGTTCCTTGATGCAGGACCAGCAATAATTATTTTGGGTCCAATATTAGGACCTGTATTTACTGATTTAGGTGTTCATCCTGTTCATTTTGCTATAATAATGTCTGTCAATCTTACCGTAGGATTAGCTACCCCTCCAATGGGTTTAGTTTTGTTTGTTGCCTCTTCCGTTTCAGGAGAAAAAGTAGAAACCATTGCAAAAGCAATTTTACCCTTCTTAGCTGTCGAAATTGTTGTTATTTTTTTAATTACATACTTTCCATCGCTATCGATGACAATTCCATTGTTGACAGGTTTTGCTAAATAGGTATTTTGTTAAATTTACAAATTAAAACATACTAAAGGGAGGAAGTTTTGTTTCTAGAAAAACTTTTAAAATCATTTTTAATGATTTCTTTTATTTTGGGGGTTTCATTTTCAGCTTCTGCTGCAGATTACAACCTTAGAATGACTATGAATTCTAATGATCAAGATGAAGATTATGATGGATCCATAGTATTTAAGAATTATGTGGAATCTGCATCAAATGGTGCTATTTCCGTCGAACTCTTTGTTGGTACACAATTATGTTCTAAAGGTGCTGAATGCCTTCAGGGTGTATCAGACGGAAGTATTGATATATATATTTCAACTTCCGGTGGTGCTGCAGGGGTTTTCCCATACGTTCAAGTTCTAGATCTACCATACCTAATGTCTGATGATAGAATCGCTGAAGATGTTATGCAAAGCGATTTTGTTAGAACAGTTAGAAAAATGGCTCTAGCAGATTCTAATAACTCAATTCGATTAATGACTATTGGCAATACAGGTGGATGGAGAAATTTTGCAAATACTAAAAGACAAATTGCAGAACCTTCTGACATGAAAGGGCTTAAGATCAGAACTGTAGTTGCAGATTTACCTCAGGTGCTCGTTAAAGCACTTGGAGCGTCTCCTACTCCTATTCCATGGCCTGAGCTATTTACATCTTTCCAAACTGGAGTTGTTGAAGGATCAAAAAATGGTATCACTGATATTATGAATATGAAGTTTCCTGATGCAGGTCTTCAATATGTAACTCTAGATGGTCATGCATATATGGGTGCGCTTTGGTGGATGAATAATGATAAATACCAATCCATGCCAAAGGATCTTAAAAAAGTAGTAACTGATGGCTTCTATGCTTTGCAACAAGCAACATTTGCTTCACCAAAGAGAAAATCAATAAAAGCGTATGAAGATTTTGTAGCTGGTGGCGGCAACCTTTATGTTCCGTCTCCTGATCAAAAAGCTATGTTTAAAGAAGCAGCATCTCCTGTTTATGATTGGTTTAAATCAAATGTTAAAGGTGGCCCGGAAGTATTTAATGCACTTACTTCGGCCGTAGCAGATGCTGAAACTAAAATGGCAGACGCATATTCAAAAGATTTAAATTAATTCAATTGAATTATGGGGCGAATGTTAAATAATTCGCCCCTATTTATTATTGAAATGGATAAATCCAAGATTTGTAGTCATCAATCAAAATATGAGCTTTTTCAATTTCTTCCGGGGTCATTTTTTTTATCACTTCTTCTTGAGAAATAGCAGCATCAGGATCTCCGCCGATAGCAGAAAGAACATACCAAGTATATGCTCGGACAAGGTCAGGCGCCGGCAAACCTCGTCCAACTTCATAATACCACCCTATTCCGGATTGGGCTCCAGGATGTCCCTTCAAAGAGGCGCGAAGATACCATTCAAAAGCTCGAATATCATCTCTTTTAACACCAAGCCCCATGGCATACATTACTCCAATAAGTTCTTCCGCTTCAGCATTTCCAGATCTCGCAGCTGGCAACAACTCTTGCATTGCCTCTTTAAACTTCCCTTCCTCCATCAAGTCTCTTGCAATTTCAAGTTCTGCAAATGCCACTACAGGAATAAAAATAATGAATGTAATAAAGCTTTTAAACATTTTTTACCTTTTATAAGTATATTTATAATATATTTCAATATATGCCAATCTCATGCTTTAGATCTACCTGATCCATTAAATAAAAATGATTTTCATTACTCTGACCCGAAAAAAGCAAAACTAGGAAGTTTATTATTCTATGATAAAATTTTATCTGGGAATCAAAATATTTCCTGTGGTACATGCCATCACCATGATTTTGGCGGATCAGACGGTCTGTCTTTAGGAATCGGTGAAGGTGGACAAGGGGTTGGGCCTAAAAGAAATGCTGGAATTGGAACTAACAAAATTAAAAAACGGGTCCCTAGAAATGCATCTGCTCTTTGGAATCTAGGTGCTAAAGAAATTCACACACTCCTTCATGATGGTAGTATTAGTATTTCTGATATTTATGGCAACCAATTTAATACACCTGCCCAAGAATGGCTCCCCCCAAATTTGGAAAATATTCTTGCAGTTCAGGCTTTATTTCCTATGACCAAACAATTTGAAATGGCAGGTAATTTTGGTGAAAATGAAATCATTGGACTTTCGCACCGCAAAATAGATACAGCATGGCCAGCCATTACTAACAGGATAAAATCAAACCAAACATATGTTGAATTATTTAAATATGCATATGATGATATAAATGATTTTAGAGATATAAAGATTTCACATGTAGTCAATTCCATTGCTGCTTTTATAATTTCTGAATGGGCATCTTACGATACACCCTTTGATGACTACCTTAAAGGCAATCATGCCGCCTTAACTTCAAATCAAGTTAATGGGATGAATTTATTTTATGGAAAAGCTAATTGCTCATCATGTCATTCAGGATCTTTATTTACAGACCAAAAATTTTATTCAATAGCCTTGCCTCAATTTGGACCAGGGAGGACCAGATTGTTTGATCCTTACACAAGAGATGTCGGAAGAATGGCAGAAAGTGATGATCTAAATGATATGTATAAATTCAAAACACCTTCTTTAAGGAATATAACATTAACAGCACCTTATGGGCATAATGGAGCATACCCAACTTTAAAGGGAATAATAAAGCATCATTTAGATCCTAAGAATATGCTTAAAAAATGGACTCCAGATAAAGCAAATCTTACCCCTGCTGAATGGCTGGAAGAAATAGACTTCGTAGTATTTCAAGATAAAAGAGAGAGAAAAAGATTGTTATCGAGAATTGACATAAAATCATTAAAATTGAATGAAGAAGAAATTGACAATATTATTGATTTTTTACATTCCTTAACAGATAAAGATGGAAATAACAGACCTTTAGGGAGACCTCATACTGTTCCAAGTGGATTACCAGTAGATTAATATGAAAACTGTTTTAGTAACAGGCGTTTCTGTAATTGATTTTATATTTCAGTTAGATGAAATACCAAAAAAATTTGAAAAGTTTAGAGCGCTAGACGCCTCTATTTCTGGTGGAGGTGTCGCGGCAAATGCTGCAGTTGCTATATCTAGATTGGGAGGTTCTGCAACTTTGGTTTCAAGACTAGGAAATGATCAAGTCGGCGACATAATTAAAAACCAACTGATTGAGGAAGGAATTAATGTTAAATTTACAAAACAATTTGACCAAAAAAAATCATCATTTTCTTCTGTTTATATTGATAAAAAAGGTGAAAGACAAGTTGTCAATTATCGTGACAAAACTTTACCCGTTGAAGCAATTTGGATTAATGATATAAAACAACATGACGCATATCTAGCAGATACTAGATGGAATGAAGGAACTATAGAAACATTAAAAATTGCAAAACTTTTCAATCGTCCGGGGGTTTTAGACGCAGAAGAAACTGTTTCGATTGAAGCTATAAAAACTGCATCTCATATTGCTTTTTCTTTATATGGCTTACAAAGTTTTACAAAACAAAAAGATATCCTTACTGGGCTGAATGAAATATCAAAAATTACATCTGCTTGGGCATGTGTTACTAATGGTGAAAAAGGAGCTTTCTTCCTGCAAAATTCTGAATTGATTAAT
>MDSZ01235766.1_pt1 | contig 24740 bp, 3 predicted proteins | sample 811201 | NCBI WGS metagenome assembly MDSZ01 (sample SAMN05326647, study PRJNA326480) | marine metagenome | isolation source: seawater | place: Indian Ocean: North | collected 2010
AGAGAGAGAGAGAGAGAGAGTAGTTTTTTTTTGGTCGAAAGTTCCGCATTTCTTTTTACTTTTTAATTTGTTTTATAAACCCTAATTACGGATTGAAGAAGAAAAGAAGATTGGACAAAATTGCTGTTTATATCTGCTACTTTTAAACATAGGTTTTCGTAGCCCAGTGGTTAAGGCGTCTCGTTTACACCGAGAAGATCATGAGTTCAAATCTCATCGAGAACACTTTTTTTTTGAACGACGGTGTTCGGACACGCGCGGCGCGGCGATTTCCTGAACCGGTTTGAGCGTACTCCCGATGTCTTTTTTTTTTTTTGGTCCACGTATTTTTTCTATTTTTAAGATTTGGAAGTTATACTAGAAGAAGAAGCTCTGTGATTGAATTTTGTGATTCTTATTGTAACTTCTTAGACAACAGTTATAACTATAGTACTAAAGAGAGTGAATTAAGTGCGGCGATTTGATGATTCGAAATAATATTAAGTCGTGAAATCAAATGGATCGTAGGTTGAACTCCCGTCCTCGTCCAATAAGTTCAACTGCCTCAAGCGTCGCTCCTGGTAATACTCTAAACGATCGACGGATGCACGTATGGTTTCGAAATATCGCAACGTGTTCCTTAGAGCTTTTTTTTCGCCCAACAAGACTCGGATGGAGAGTAACTTTTCGTCGGAAATGTCCGGGTTTGATAGCATGTCTTCGTCCTGTTCGATGCTCGTTTCGTATTGCGACAACGCATCTTTGCATCCAGAAATCATCGTTTCGCACGCATTCGTTTCGTTTTCTTCCGAGATGGGTTCAGAAATCAATTCCCACGCGTTGTTTCGAAACAAAGCTTCTAACAAAAACGCGTCCGAGCCTTGGATGTTTAACAATCTGCTGAAAATGCGCAAGTTTGGATCTGGATCTTCGTACGCTTTCAAGAAAAATGTCGGATCGTCGCCGCCACCTATGATTTGTTGGCTCAAGTCACAAATGTCGATTTTATCGTCTCTGTTCACGTCGTTTTCTGGAATACCTATTCGTAACTCATAGCCACCGTTTCTTTCCAACGGGTCCACGAACCCGTAATCGACGCAGGTTTTGCCATCCAAAGGACGCTCCTCGAAATTGATGGAGGCGTAGTAATCCATAAAAATTTCTTCGCCCGGTTGAACGGTATCTTTTTGCGCTCGAAACGAGGCGAATTTGCCGTTATTCTTGTTATTCTCGTTACTACTGGTGCTAGTGTTGTTACTACTGCTACTTCCACCGAATAAGTTTGTGATCGCTGTCATAGGTGAATCCGTCATACCCGCCTCGTAGACTTGCCAGTCAGGTTTCTTCTTACCATCAAAATCACTCTCCGAATATCTCGTCTTGTGGTTTAACATGTCCAAACCGGGAACTAACCTAACTTCCGATCCGTCCCGCATGGGCTGTTGCGCTCGTGACCGCAATATGCCAAATGCCCACATGAACATGTCTTCCGGTATACCGTCTCTGCTTAAATTCAACGACTCGTACGTCCCTCGAACGTACGAGTCGTACCCAGACGCTTCGTCGAGCAGTTGCGACCCGGCGATTTGGTTCACATCCTCCGTCGACCAAAACAACGGCGATTCTAACAACGTTGCTTCACGTAAATAACTCAAATACGGCTCGAAAAACGATCCTTCACCTTTCTCGACTTCGCATACCAAAAATACGGAAAGTTCCACCCACTCTGGCACTTCTACGCCTTCCGCCTCCAACCGCTTCAAAATCTTCCCACATTTCCCAGCGGTATCTTCTCTCGCTTTATCCGCGGTCATCCACACCGAATCGCCTACTTTCAATATCAAGTCGTCCTTTTTAATTGCCATGTCATTAGTATCGGCGGTACTTGTACGACGACTAAAGATGCCGCACGTATTTTTACGAACCAAAACTTCCACGTTTTTGTTATCTTCGTCATCGCTCGCAGAGCTGAACCCAAACTCGCACTTTTCGTTCATCTCCGAACCGTTTTCTCGAAGCCATCTGTCCAGATTTGATAATTTTTCCATCAATTTGCTTTTCTCGATGTATTTATTCGCATTGGTATTCGCGTCAGCGCTCGCTGAAGGAATACTAAAACGAATCGTCGTCATCTTTTTTGCCTGTCGATGACTGCTCTTTCTCGTCACGTTCATTTTCATCTTCGCCGTTCTCGAAGAAAAGGAAGACGACGACGACGACGACGACGACGACGAAGCGTTCAACGACCCTCGAGAGCAGAGAAGAGAAGGGGACATTTTGGTGAAAGCTGCGATGCTGTTGTTGCTCTCGACTCGATCTCGAAAAGGAGGAGTTTACTCCTTGAAGTATTCTTTACACTTACACTGATGAACTGAGTGAGGATGGGATGTGATTATTTTTTTATTTCGACTTTATAGAGTTAGAAAACTCTCCTCCTCCATTTTTATCCATTTTTTTAAAATAATATCCATCGCGTCGTCGTCCGTCTTTCGTCTTTCGTCTTTCTTTTTTTCAAAGTCTTTTCTCTCTTCACAAAAAAAAATTACGCGACCAAAAACTTTTAAAATCGCAAATCGCATCACGACGAGGACGACGACGAGAACGACGACGACGATATGTCGGCGTATTTCGCAGAGAAAAAGAAGAGGAACGACGAGAGGCGTAGATATTTTTCCAACGTCGACGACCTCGATCGCACGGAAAAGGAGGAGGAAGAAGAAGAAGAAGAAACAGAAATAGAAACAGATTGGAGTCGTCGCGGTGATGAAAAAATTCAACACGACGATTCGACGCGGGTGGGAAGAAGACGACGAGAGGAACAGTCCTCTCGCGCCTCTTTTTCTTCTTCTTCTTCTTCTTGTTCTTCTTCTTTTCCTCGAGTGAAAGAGATTCTCTGGGACGCGTCTTCGTACGAGTATTCGCCACGCGGGGAGGAGAAGACGACGAAGGAAACGACGGTGGTCTGGTCCAGCGACGTCGGACCCCCGGCGATATTTCAATTTAGAGACGACGCAGGAAATACAAACAAGACGCTGGCAAACAGTATTGTCGAAAAATCAAAATCAAAATCCCCCGCGTTTCTCTACGCGAGATATGAAAGTGACGAGAATAACAGAGGTGGTAACAACAATAACGATAGTTTTGGGATAGTGACGATTAGTAGTACCAGCAGCAGAATTAATAACGAAAGACGCGTACCGATGGACATCTCGTTCCGCCGCCGAGGAAGCCATGGAACATCATTAGTAGCGCCGAAAGAACGACGGAGGAGATATGAGAAAATTGCAACACTATTAGCGTGGGGGGAGAGTCTTACGAGCGTGAAAGAGTTATTTTACGCGAAGTGCGACGCAATGCCTTTAACGATTAATAATACCGGCAGCGGCGAGGAGGAAGAAGACAAAGACGAGCCGTTGACGCCACTGGACATGTGGCCAATGCGAATAGGCGCCGTCATTGAAGAGTGCGACGGTGTGAAAAGTAAGAAAATATCACAGTTGTGGAAAGTACATCTCACTATAGCTCTGGAGATGCCTTCATGCGCTTTCCGCTTCGCGCCGATACGGCCGTTGCGCGTTTCCAGGGAATTTTCAACATCCGCACGAGTTATTTCCTCGTTGTTCGATGACGAACATTTGAACGTTCAAAGGAAAAGTGCAACAAAGAATTCTTCCTCTTTACCATCGACAATGACGAAAACTACGACGGGATTTCTCACGCTCGATCGAGCTCGCCGGTTATGCTTTCTCAAAACAAACTCATCGAAAGTGTACAACTCTGAAACGCCTTTGGTTGGTCTTTGGGTCCATCGTTCCGACGACACTCATCGTAGTAGCAATGTTTTGCAATCGAGCGAAGTGTGGGCAGCATGTTTGCGGTACGCCTCGAATTCTGTCCTGCGGAAAGTTTCTCAAAACGGCAGTTTTCTAGTCTGCATTGTGAATGGTAAAAGAATAGATGACGATAAAGATTATGACACAAGGAATACTCTGGCGCCTCGGCTCGAGTGTTACGATTGCGTCGCCACGCAAGGTAAAGAAGCTTTCGTGCCACATCAAATTAATGTCACTTTAAGAACAAATACCGACGATGCTACCTCAGCGGATGCGTTTGTTCTCGGTTCGGTGAAAGAAATCGATCGCACCTCGATCGCTTTTGAGTCTGATCGCAACAACAATAGCGTTGGCAAAGATGGTGGAGAGAAGAAGAACGTCGAAGACGACGATGACTACGACGACGATGACTACGAGGGGGAGGGCGATGAAAACGATGAAATTATTGGGCACAGTGGTAGAAATTTCCAGCACCTTTCCGAAAGTACTCAACACCGTCAGCTCGAAATGATGACAAAAAATATGTCGGAAGCAGAAAAGGAGGTGGCAGCTTTAGAAAATATGCTTCAAAAGCGACATCGGCGTGGTGGGTTGAATAGTCCACTGGTTAGAGATACCTCTGTATCAACTGGAAACTTCTCGCCTCGCTCGTTGGCGGCTGATTTGGTGAAACGCGCCGAGCGTTCGTTTGCGAATAACCGAAGAGGTATAAAGACAACGACACGTGAGGATACAAATAATGGATGTAACTCATCGAATACTGCCGCAGATAAAGTCTTGCGCGAACGTCTTCGCCTCGTTCGCTTCGTCGTCGAAGATCAACTCGAAAGTGTTGGTGGCGAATTCGGAGGAGGAGGAGGAAAAGATGATGATGATGATGATGATGCAGACGCGCACATTCTTCGCAAGTACACCTCCTCCGTTAGTGGATTTTAGTTTTAGTAGAGGATTGATTAGCAGTTTTAGCGCAATAGCTAGCAGTTGGTAAAATCGACTCTTCCACAAAATATTCACATTCTCTTTTTTTTTTGACGACCATGTTTAAGGACTCGTCTCTTCTGGAAAAGAACTTAATGGCCAGCACGCAGTGTCCGACGTTTCGCTCCAAAAATCCCGCGCGCAACAAAGCGAGCTTTCTTTTAGTCAGCCCTTTATCGCGCTTTGCTCAACAAAGCATACAAATAGCACAAGCACTAGTCTCGCATAGTTCTTGAACGTTTAGGACGTGTTCTTCGAAAAGGAATACGCATTTAATCGCGTTTAAGTCAATAGACGGTAGGAATTTGAACCGCCGAGCGTGTTCAAACACACAGAGGCTGGCCGATCTTTTCTCGTCAAGGACTTCCTTCTCTTGACGACGAACAAAAGGGAGAGGCGCACGAAAAGAGAGGAATTGAGCGCGATCAATCGCTCGCTCGCTCGCTCTTTCTGTCTCATTCTCGAAGGAGAAGAGATCTCTGATCCACTACCGATAGAAATATATACGTAGGAAGAAGGTACGCGTATCCGTCGTGGATCCTATCATTAATGATCGCAAACGTCTATATATAATCATTCGTCAAGCGCGCCGATGATGATGATCTTTATTGTTGCTCACGCCGTTTAAACGTTCTCTCTTTCTCTCCTCAGACTCAAAAACAGATCAGCAAACTAAAAGCCGATCGATCTTCTCATCAGTAGCTTTCCGTATATAGAACTTGTTTTAGGCGACGACGACGACGAAAAAGATGCAAGCATCATCGAATCGTCGCGCGATGAATAGCATTAGCAAGAAAACGTCGACGATGTCGTCGTTGTTCTTTAGCAAAAAGAAGGCGTTGTATTTTTACTTCGCGCTCATCGCCTTGTGCTCGTCAATTGCATTCGGAGTGAGCGGTGCGCCGTCACAAAAGGCGCATCGTTACAGTTCGGATGATTTGACTCGCGAAGGCTTTTCGGACGCTACGAGAGCTGACAATCGTGAGTCTCTCAGCACTGACTTACCCCGCGTCGAAGATTTTGGCAGCGGAGAGGAATCCTTGTCCTCAGAGACGTCTGACGGAGACGTGCACGTCGTCTCGTCTGACGATGTCAAGGTTGTGAGAAGAGGTGCTGGCTCGAGAACGCTTAATGAATTCACGGAAGACGGTCATTTTATCAGTCCGTTGTCTCCCGAAGTTATTGGGTGGGAAGAAGACGCAGTCGACGAAGCGTTGGCGTTTTATTCTCCTCAATTTTACGAGGCGTTTTATTCGTTTTACGATTTTTACTCGTTCTACGACTTTTATGATTTCTATGATCAAAAAGTCGACGCCGAGTTTAAAGAGTTCACCGGCCCAGACGGAGGCATTTTGCAGCTTTGCGAAATTGCGGTTTCTCCTGCGATTGGTTCAGATAAAGGAGGCACAAAAGTCTCGGTTATGCTGTCCGGGCACGTCGCGCGGGACCACAACTCGTTTTACTGTAAGTTTGGTGATCAACCAGTCGAAGCTATGAGCGCCCAAATCATGGAAGAATCTGGTGTCTTGGTTATTGTTTGCGAAGCACCGCCTATGGAAGACGATGAGGACGTGACCTTGCGCATTTCGTTGGATGGATCTCTGTATTCCGTCAACGGAGCGCAGTTTCATTACCACTCGAAGATGAGCGTCGCGGACGTCAAACCTTCTGCGCCTAAAGTTTCCGCCGAAGGGGGTACTGCCATTCGTTTCACTTTGGGCGACTACATGTTTGGTCCAGGTTTCGACCCCAGCTCTGTCACGGTGCCTTCGGCGTGCTACTTTGGTTCCATGAGAGTAGATGGAGAGTTTGACGCCATGAAATCCCAGTTGACGTGCCTCGCGCCGTCTTTGAAACAAATTACAAAGACGTCATCGATTGCAAACGTGGAACTTCGAATTTCCTTGGATGGGCAAATCTTCTCGGATGAAACTGTCATGGTCCGCTACGGCTCCGGAAAATCATCGTTGAGTACGATCACGGCGCCGAAGCAGTTCAATAACTGGTTCGATATCATGCAATTTGACTATCTTCCATTTCACCCGGAATATTGCGTGTTCTTCGAAAATGGCGATTTTGCATCCTTGGCTGGTATTGCGGTCACTCCCGGCGTAATTGAACCTCCATTTTACTCTGGAACGTTTGAATACTTTGTGTTGTTGACCGTTGATGACTTACCAGACATGAGAGTCGCGTTGACCCCAGTCGCTACCCAACCAGACGCGACCATTCGCATCGGTGGATTATACGGGAAGCAAGTGAGATCTGGCGACACTTTTCGAATTGGCGTCAGACTCGGCGAGAACAAAGTGTTGATTGTCGTCACCTCTCCAAACGGGTTGTCCACTCGCACGTACATTGTTACGGTGTACGTGTTGATGGACGAAGAGGAGGGCGCTTCACTCGGCGATATTCAACTCGATCGTGGCGAGCTCGAACCCTCGTTTATGCCGGATGTCTTCAAGTATTCGACATTCTTGGATTCTACGAACCACAGAATTGGTATTACTCCGCACTCGCTCTCTGGAAATGACGTCAAGATGTGTAGAATCACGACTGGTTCCTCTGAAGAGATGAAGCGAATGTGGGCGAGAAAACGCATTCGTAAAAACTTTTACGATAACGCGTTCGCTTGCGAAACTGTAAACTCTGGAGAGAAAGGCTACATGCGACTCGAAGATGGATTCAATTTGATTCAAATTCGTGCAAAGGATGGCCGAAATACCGCGGTCTACGAACTCCTTGCATATAAAGAGCCAGGACATGACGACAGTTTCTCTTGCGACGGCTTCGCCGAAGCTGGTCTTACCGACACCATCACTCATTCTTTGAACGTCGATATTGATTACTCGTTGTTTAGTGATCCCACGACACAATTTTACTCAAATTTCTTGGCAGATTTGATTGACGTTTTGACGTGTAACGCCCAGTTATATCTCGGCGATGCATCAGTTACTTCAGCATCCTTTACGATTAATTCCGTAACGGCTGGTCGCAGCGGATACACTGATATTTCTGTTACGTTCTCTGCGCCCATCGGAGCTTTAACTTCGTCCTATAGAAGTCAAGCGCGCGAAAACTTGCAAGTATTCTTTTCCAACTGCGCTTCAGTTTCAGTCATGAATCTTCAAGCGTACGACTGGTCGACGAATTCCATCTCTATTTCTTGTGAAGAAGGAACGGGAAAAGTTATTCCTCTCGATCCATACAATGCGTTTGCGTTGCCGGATATTCAGGTCAAGGAAGGCTCTCTCGGTTATGCTACGGCGGATACCCGAGAAAGCACGGCTGGTCGTTGTCAAGGTGGTCCGGAACGCTTTGGCGTCCTTCTCAATCGCACATCTGGAACAACGGGTTGCGGGATGTGGGAGCGACCGGTTGGAACGATTTTGAACAAGCCAGTTTCGAGCACCGGTTTCGCAGAGTTTTACATGGGAGGTTCCGATGCGTGTTCTGGAGATGTTGGCTTTGATTTCGCGACGCCAATTTACAAAGCAATTGCAAACCCGGCGTCTTCGATCCAAACGTTAATGAAGAATCCGTCCCTTTATAAATTAGGGCCGGGGGCCACAGTGTGGTACAGACTTTCTGACGCCGATGGTCGAAGTCAAGTTCAACTCAGCGGTTTAACTGTTTCTATGACTTTGAACTTGAATGGTGCGACGACAAAGGGCGAGTGCGAAACTCCAAGTGCTGCAACCGGTGCTGGTATTTGCAGAGTGGACGCTATTTCAGAATGGTTTTCCACTACAAACGAGCAAGTTGGGCAAGCAACGATTTCCTTTCAATACGATTCAGTTACGTACGGAGCGAGTCTTACCGAACAGTTCACTTTGAAGAAACACTACGAACACGATGCGGTTTCTGAACCTACCATTATTTTGGAAGCCCCGAAATTTCCGGTCTTTGAAGGAGAAGAAAGTGTTGTTGAAGTTTTCGTCAACACGGGAGATTACGGCTTATATGCCGGAGATTTTGAAATTTTGTTCAGCGACGCTGGAAACGGAGAGCAGTGGGCTGACTCAACGTTCGAATATGTTGGATTCACGTCGAGCGGTATTTGGGAAGCGAAGGCGAGCGAATCCATTCCGGGTTACCTCATCTCGGTTGTCTTTTTATCCCCTTCGACGAATGTTCTCGAAGAAGAGACGAAGGGTACAAAATTGAAGATTGGAGAAGTTACGTTCAGGCAAAAAATCACGTCGTACACTAGTACTTACGGTACTTACGCGTGCGCTACTGGAAGCTCATGGTCTGACTGCAACCAAGGTTTGTTATCAGCCACCGTTAGGCAGATGGCGAACTGGGGCCTGCGCACTTATGTTCCAACGGGAACTGCGAGCGTTGTGAATTCATACTCTCGCAGCGCCCCTTCGGGTGGCTTAGAGCCTGGGTTGGTAAGTTCTTTAAGGCAAATGAAGATGTATTCAGCAATTGGTCAATCTGATTTGGTGAATGCGTACCCCATCACTTCTGAAGGAACGTCCACGAGCATTTTCACTTACGTTGTTTCGTCTTCACCGAGCACCTCGGATGTCGTCACTCAACCGAGTTCGTGCTCGAGCAGCGCGGCCTCCTCAAATGCATTTACCATTACGGTCAGCTCAACCGGTTGCGATATTGTCGTTGACGAAACGCACACGGGTCATGGTAACTTTTCGATCACCACGACTAGTGGAAGTATGAGTTCTACTACCTCGCTCAATGTGTACTATCCGATTGATTCTGAAATTGTCGTCACCGATGCTGTGTTGAACCCGATCAAGTTACCATCAAAAACAAATGTGATTGAAATCTACAATGCGACGTCTAACACGACGTCTTACGAGACTTCAATAACATATCCATCGTGCTCGGGTACTAAACTTTGGCAATACGCAGATATTAAGGCGTATGTGACATTCGGTGGCGATAACTTGGAATCAATTTACAATAACGACGTCACCTGTTACACCTCTTTCCAAGTGGACGATTCCGTCGCGGAAGCTGATTTAGTTTCGCTTTCTAGGACACGGATTACGGTAAACGAGACGTATGCATCGACAATACAAGAAGTTACAGAAACGATGGAAGTTTATGACGAAATGACGAATACTACGTCTACCAAAACGATCAGCGCGTACCCAACAGTTGGGAACGTTACTATTTCGTTTGCGAGCCCGGCTATCCCAAGCATTTTGGATGCTACGGCAACCGTTACTGTGAGCGCTGTGGACGATTATGTCAATGTCACCCAGTTGCTCGGTGCTGTCGTCACCGGCACAGAACTCCTGAGCACTCCTGCTGGGATTGCCATTGGAGCTGATTCGGAAGTAGTCGCGAGTGTCGAGCTTAAGCACAACTTCAAAAATGAATTAGATCAGGGTCAAATATGGGTTTGGGCGCATTTCACGGATGGCTCGACAAGGTATATCAGAAACGATGATGGTTTGGAAATTTCTGTTGCGGTGAACTCAACCGGTGACTTAGCCGTTACCAAAAATGTCAACGGTACCTCGGACTTCCAATTAACAGTTCCATTGAAAGCAACTTCTGTCGATTCTCTCGTAGATGGATCGTTATTAAACCCCACGTGGACTCCAAAGGACTGCGAAACTCCATACAATGTCCCCGGAATTATTCCGACTTTGGTTGACCTCGCTGTGCCTGTTTCTGCAGAATTTACAGCAAGCACAAACAGAATCACGCGACGAGGAGACGGCGCGAGTGAGCAACCTATTGCAATTCCTGTTACGGCCGAATTAACATACACGATTAACTACGACGATGGATCCTCAAAGAATTTTATTCTCGACGATCGCGCGAATTTTACCATTTCGACGGGCGAAGACTTGGCCGATGTGGTCGACGGTGTCGTCGTACCTAAAACTGATGCCGACGGAGTCGGAACGATCACGATCACGGCGTCGTTGCCTGAGTATGCGCCAGAACTTGGAACCGCGTCGGTATCCATGACTTTGGTCATTCTCAAGGATGTTGATATTATCACGAACCCATATCCAACTTATTCTGGCTCGTCGTCATACGAAACGACGACGCTTCACAAAATTGCGTGCACCGATTACTACCAAAGTATCGAGGCTACTTTAACCGCAACCTTGTCGGATGGGTCCGTGTATGACATTTCGAAGTATGGCAGCTACGATACTTCCGACGCATCTGTTGGTACCGTGTATGGAGCCGATAGGACGGCTGGCGGTGCAGGCGTTGGAGCCAACTTTGCTCGCGGGATCTCGTCAGGTACGTTTGCTATGGCGTCAAGTTTTGGAAGTGGTGAAAAAGCTTTTGCGGTTTCTCAAACGATTACAGTCACAGATACTCGTATCAGCGTCACCTCTATTTCACACGTCACACAATGGGATTCCGGAAATTCGTTTGTCGGTTACTATGCGGCCTCGAAAGAAGTCCGATTGAAGGTCGTCTTCAGCGATGGGACCATGTTTGAAGACATTTTAGACTCGGACGTTCCTGTTTCTACTCTCGTCGAGATTACCTCGAGTCAGGACGATGCGATCAAAGCGGTGGCATCATTCGTTGAGTTGAAGGCAAATTACTACAAGGCTGTCACCCTGACTGCATCGAGTATTTGCTCTGCGACGCTCAACACAAACAATGAGCATCCAACTATCACAGGAACCGATGAAGTGTATGCGAATCTTTTAGCAGACAAGAACGATGTTGATATCGGTGCGAACAATGGTATTCCGTTGCCGCCTAAATCCGCAGGCGAGTTGTTTGAAGTTGCTGTCAGAATCAATACAGACGACGAAATCCTCGTTGGTGCTCAGCTGAGCGTTAACTTTGACGACACTTACATCAAAGCCGTAAGCGCCGTCGTAGGCAGCGACTGGCCGTCCTACTTTCAAGAGACGATTAATTATCCTTCAACGTCCGCTTCAATTCTTATTTCTAACGCAGAGTCCACTGTTAAAGGTACTGCGATTGAAGTAGCAGTTATCACGTTTGAGGTCGTCACAGATCAAGCAGTCGTCACTGAATTGACAGTCGATGTGCGGTCCTTGATTCACAAATCTGAGCACGACACAACTTCTGAAGTTCCGTTTGCGTCTCCGCGAAGTAAGACCCAAATTGCCTTGAACTCTGCGTCCCGTCGACGAACATTGCTTTCCAACGTATCGCGTCGTAAAATGCTTCAAACTGATGGCGATTGCGTTTCGATGAATGTCAGCGCAGTTGTAAAGGGGAAAATTGGTGTTGATTGCTATCCGCGTGTTTTTGGAGATGTGAACGGCGATTGTCTGTTCAACTTGGATGATGCTATTATAATTGAATACCACTTGTTGGGACAAACTGTCAATGGCATTGATTATAAAGATCTCTCCATCTTTTCCCAGTGGCAGCTCATGCAAATGGACGCTACTTTGAACTACCTCGATCCAGATTATGACCGAGAAGCGGGTGGCTGTAAGTTGTGGAAAGGTGAGCACTCTACCAAAATCTGTCCTACGGCTGTGGACGGTTCGTACCTAAAGAAGGCAACTGGGGTGTACAAATTCCTAGGCATGTTCTCGACGTTCGAAATTGTCACTCCGAAATTGAGTAACGAATACTCGCCTTTGAAAGTGACGGCGAGAGTGTATGACCCTATCTTTGACCCTTTCAACATTACTGGTTTGAATTGGGGTTCTCATTGCCCAAATGGCTTGCCATCAAACTCTCGTACGGTTGTCCGTGAATTGGATAACAGTTTTCTTGGTGACAAAACGTTTTATGCGTATCAGCCTGCGTATGGTGATGAGAGTCACGGAGACTCGTACTCTAAAGTTTTCATCGAATATGGACGTACAGATGGTCGCGTATTTAATAACTCTGACATGACCTTCGTTTATGGTGAACGTTGGGGAACATTGTATAATCAAACTTTGGATGAATCGACGATGAAAAATAACGTCATCGCGAAAGCCTCGCAAACGAATATTGGGACTTACGTCGTTGAAACGACAGGGAACGAGGAGAACAACTACGCATTTAACTTTGAATGGAACGAAGATGATCCCACGGAGAGTGTTGCTGGCGTAACTATAATCATTCAAAACTATGCCGCGGATGGCTCTGACCTTGGGACGCACTATCCGTTCTATGGTACCTCAGAGTATCCATACAACGTGTCTGGTTACGAGTTTGATCCAATTGCTCCGATCTCGATTAGACCAACTGGAGATGTTCTTGTACTCGCGGATTTCGAAGTTGCTTTGATGACAACTGCGGGCTCCCCTGGATTACCATCAGGAACGACGAAGCAAAATGAGCCGAAAGGATATTATTCCAGAGACTTCTTTGCCTTCAACAACAAGGCACCAGGATCTACTGGTAGCTTGAAATTGACAGTCGGTAGCGACGATGCGTGCTCTACTGAAAGTGTAACAAGTATTACCGGTCAAGTCTCTGGCGAATACACCACTGCACGAGCAAGAGCAACTGAAATGTCTGTCATTCTGAAGAACCCTACGGTTGAAATAGGTGAACCAATTTTACGATTGCGCTACCAATTGCGCGATGCCAACGGGCGTCCGCAGATTTTGACGTCTGGTATTTCGGTCACATTCAAACTCACGTCTCCGGATGGGTCCGAGGAGGTTTTGAGTGCTTGCGGTCTGCCCAGTGCCATTTCAGGTGGTGGCGACTGCGCGACCACGATCAGCTCCGAGTGGTTTCCAGCGTCAGATTCGAGCTTGTGGACCTCCACCGTGACTTTTGGCATTGAAATGGTGCTGAAATATTCAGACGAAATTGTTGCGACTTTTCAATCCTCAGGTAGTTTGGTAAAACCGCCGTCTACTGATGACCATCAAGTCACCATGGTGAACAACCCACATGTTTACATGCAATTGAGATACTCGCCAGTGTACGCTGGAAGAGTAGAGACTTTTGATTTATACGCTGCCACTGATTCACAAGCATTGATTTCGTACATGGTTACTTTAGAGTGGAACACCACCTATTTGTCATACAACTACTTCAGCGTGAATTCAGAATTATTCAGCGCGTCTCCTATTGTCCAGCCAGTTGGAGTGAACTCAATTCGTATTGTTTCTGTTGGATTGAACGCATCAAGATCGTTCGCCGATACGAGTGGTTCTGCAGTTTACTTGGGGACGGTAGGATTTATTGTCGCTGCCAACGCTCCCATTGGAAAAGCGGAAAAGCCGTTATGGGGTACTACGAACGCTCTCGTCAACGAGGGTACTCGTGAATACGTTGTGGATGAAGAAATGCAATTTGATCACTTGTATGGAACGTCCACATCTGGTTCTCTTTTGGTTGGTGAAAAGACACGCACAGGTGTCTACGCCTACATGGATCAAGCAGAAATTCTCAATACTGCTTACTTGACCGGCACAACGCAAGAACACTTCCTTACTGTCATGAATGTTTGGAACGTTGGTTCCGATACCCAAGTTACTGAAACTGTAGATTGCGGTTCCAGTGCATCCTTTGCAGCGCAAGCCATTGATTCAACTGGTGGCTGCTCCATCTTGATTTTGCCAGGCTCTTCTGACGGGTACAAAAATATTCAAGTCTCCGCGAATGTCGGGGACCACTCCGCAACGGTTCCCATGACGGTTTGGTTTCCACTTGATGTGGAAATAATTGTAGCTCAACCAGTTTTGCACCCTGTTGCTGGTGTTTGTGCTGTCTGCAGCACCCTGCCCCAAGATACAGATTGTGCCACTCCGTTTTATCAAACGTCGTCGATTCGTACTCTTGTCACATACGGAGGTCAATTCCTGGACTCTGTTTCTGATGTAGATGTAACGTGCTCCGTCGCGTACGAGTCGTCGAGATCTGAAGTTGCCACAATTGCTGGAGCGACCTTGACCGGGCAGAATCCAGGCTCAAGTATTATCACACTTTCTAATTCTAGATCGTCTGCTTATGCTGAAGTCACAGTTGACTCAACTGAAGTTAGCGTGGCAAACTTGGAAGCGTTGCTCCCGAACTTGGCGCAATGGTCAGCTATCACGGCTCCAGAAGCCCAAATTGACTACAGCGTCAACGTTAAAGCAACTTTGGAGCAGTCTCTCACGGCTGCTGGCGAAGGTGGTCCGTTATATTTTATGGCCACTTTCAGCGATGATTCTACACAATATCTCACCAAGGACGTGGGTATTAATGCCAGTATTTCCACTGCTGATTGCTATGATAACGATGGTGTGGTAACAAGCTGCGCTAATTCCATGAAAATTGTGACGGAGCAGGATGTCATTAACGCTTATGTCGCTCCAAATGCAGTCAGTATCTCGACTGAATCTGTAATAACTGCACAGTGGGCGAATATTTGCAATAAACAAGTGATTTATTCTGGTGTCGGGAACGTGACGATTTCATTGTCACCGGTTTCGGCTATCTTTGTCAATGCCGATACTAGATACATCACGGATTCTTCGTCCAATGCGAAAGATCCACCATCAAGCATTGCGACTTCCATTCAACTTTCTGTTGCTGTAAGATACGAAGATGGAAGTGTTGTGGACTTCACCAATGATGCGGACAGACCGCCATCATTCATTGTTTCTATGGGTGATGATATTGCACAGGTTTCATCTACTGGTGAAGTCACCGTCTTACCTGATGGTCCCAAACAAGGGATGTTTCAAGTTCGCGTGACCATCCCAGGATATACGGAAGCGGAAGGTGTGCTTGGCTCTGCAACTTTTTTCGCGATTGATATCGCTGATGGTGGTTTTCAGACAGAGCTTGCTCCATGGCCGACGTACTCTGGCGCGACTTCAATTGGAGATAGTGTGGAACTCAAGGTTATTCAGTGCAGTGGTAATTATACCGCCGTCTCTCTTTCTTCGAAACTTGTGTACACCGATGAAAGTTCGATAGATGTTTCTAGTCTCGTAACCGCAAGTTCCAGCGACTCCAGCATTGCTTCAGTTGGACTCGTTGATGGGAAGTACGTTGTGTATGGTAATTCACCTGGAACTGCTATTATCACCACTACTTACGCCGGTAGAACCGATACTGTTTCAGTGACAGTTTCAACGGACATGCTGAGAGTTCAATCTATGGATCTCATCACCGGATTGCCAGCTGATGCGACTTTTAGTGGCGTCGAAAAGACCGAAATTCAACTCTCTGCGAAAATCACGTTTGAAGACGGGACAATTATTCCGGATATTACGATGCGCCCGGAGTTGTTAGACACATTGCTGCTTTGGTCAACCTCTGTACCTTCCGCGATCGAAGTCACAAATACTGGACAGTCTATTTTGAGTGATAACCATTACGAGTCCATCACCCTGGGCATTTCTGTGCAATGTCCATTCAACATATCCTCAATTCTTCCCAACACAGATTCCTCAGAAGAGGTATACGCGAACTTGAAACCCGAAATTGGGGATTTCGATATCGGCTACACCTCTGGTGTTAGTATACGACCAAGTGTATTTGGAGATGAGGTGGACATTCCGATTTGGATCAATACCGGTGAAGCGTCACTCAAGTCTTTTGTGCTTGAAATTGAAACAACTTCAACTGACTTCACCGTGACGGGTTGCTCGGTTTCCAATGAATGGTCGAAAGAAATTTTTATTTGCAATATTGATGGTGCATCTGGGAAAATCTCTCTCGTTGGTAGTGCCGTTCAAGACGAATTGATCGGGGAACAGGCCGAGGTTGCGACCATAACGTTGTCGACGTTATCTACCGCGACTACAAGTCTCATCTACGGTCAAGTTTCATCTATCGTTCTTTCTGACGGTACTACATACTCGAACGAACCTTCAAAAGCCGGGACGTCTTACGTTAAGTTGAATGGTGCTCGGCGTCGATCTTTGCTCTCCGTTGGTGCTCCGAAAGACTGGGTAAATTCCAATGTTAAAGTTCCTGCTCAGCACATGGTAGTAGTCCCGGCGACCATTAAATCACCTGATGAGGAGCGAGCTTCGTATGAGTATTTAGCCGCCAAGAAGCGTTCCAGAAGCGCGAAACGTGTGCTCCTCCAAGACTTAACGTGCTCGACGAATGTCCAAGGCGATGTTAATGGTGATTGTAAGTTCGACGCGAACGATTACCTCGCTCTCATGCGTTGGATTGCCGGCACAGATGAGTACACGAATCTTACCTCTACATTGGGCGATGTGGACTCCTTCCAGCGCAAGCAAGTTGATCCCACTCTGGACTGGATGCGGGGTGACGAGTTTGACACCTCTCGATGTGCAGTCCATGGAGCCAGCGGCTCACCGTGTCCAGAACTTCGAGACGCACAGTTCTTGTTGAAGGTTCTCGAGGGAGACTACAGGTTTTTATACGCGACATCTGTCGATGATATAATTGTCCTCCCAGAATCCCCGTACGATTCACTTACTTTCCAGGCAAAACTCTATGATTACGCGAGTAATGGTGTCAGTGGAGAATACACTAGAGTCCGCTTCGAGTTCACCTCCAGTAACGAAACATATTTCGCGAATGCTGCCATGAATTTTACCGAGGCTACGTCTTACATCTCAAGTGCGAATGGCGAGTTACCGGTGCGCTACGCTGTTGAAGCTCCAATGTCTTCGCCTGGTTTGTTTTCCGTGACAGCATCTGGCCCAAGCGGTGAATTTGCGAAAGAAAATATCACGGTTGCACTTGTAGTGGAGACGTGCAAATCTAAATGCGCTTCAAGTTCCGTCGGTTCTACAAGTGCCACGATTTTCCCGTACACTGGAGTGTCTCTCGATCCGCACATGTCAGCGCTTGGATACACGTACACTCCAGTGCTTACGTTTGAAACTCCGGATCCAATTGCTGGTGCGAATGAAGACTCGTACGTTTCTGCTCTTCAACCGCAGATTGTTTCCGATGATTATCAAATATCTGGAGATGGTTTTGGGATTGGCTCGACGACTTACGCGTCATTGGGTGCATTTTCTCGCGAATTTGGTATCTTTGTCCCTGGATCAAGCACCATCACAAAAAGTGTTTCTGCTAAGCTCATGGCTGATCGATGTGGAAATTCCACCCCAACTGGTTTTACGGAAGCATCTGCTACGATTGCAATCTCTCGCCGCCCGGTGTCTTCCGTGAAATTAATTATTCTCACGAGCACAGTGTATCCAGATACAGCAAAAGTGCAGGTGAGGTTTCAATTGATGGACTCCACAACTGCTGGCACAGTGTTGCAAACAGGATTGTCGTTGCGCTTATCAGCAACATTGACGGAGGATGCAAGTTCCGTAGCCTCTATAGGTTGTGCTTTACCTTCACTTACAACCGGCGTGGGATCGTGTGAACTTGATATCCCAAGCACGTGGTTTCAAGCCGACAAATTTGTCGATACAAAGGTGCAGCTTCTCTTTCGATATGGCATTGAAGATTCCTCATCATCATCCATTCTTACGGTCAAGCTTGCGAATTCTGCCACGTATGCCGCGCTTCCCTCGACTGGTGGTGTTCTCCTTGAGATGCCGAAGTCCCCTCGCTTCAGCGAGAACGAACTCACAGTTCCAGTTACTGCAAATACGGCCGGTTTCCCGCTTGGCGCATGGAGTGGCAGTTTGAAGTACAATACCACGGTTCTTAGATTTAGTTCTTTCACTACTTCAACCTACTACAACTCTGCGGCTCTTGGATTAGAAAACAATGCTGAAAGCAGCACGGAGGATGGAATTGTCGCAATCGTTGTCACTGGTGCATCCTCAAGCGCTACTTTGGCAGATCTCACCGGCGATGAAGTCGTTCTGGGTTACATCACTTTCACCATCAACAACGTCCCAGTGGGAACCTATAACGATGTGGCTTCATTCAAAATTGATTCGTTGGTAACGATTGGTGGGTACACATTCTTGGAAAGTTTTGATGCCTATGTGACAGACGCGCGAGGAGGTAGTGTCACGAACGCCCAACTCATCGTTCTGGACACCAACGAGGTTGTTGGTTCCTATAGCATTGTTTCCAAGACTGAAATTGTCAATACAGCGGTTTTGGATATCACCAGAGAAGTGCAAGAGACTCAAATTGTTGGATACGCTGTTTATAGAAACCCAGCCAGGTATATTAAAAATGGAGGCGATGAAGTAATGCAAGGAGTTGAATGCTCTGTAACGTCGAGTGCGGTACTTTTTGTTGAAACTGGAAACTTGGATATTAACGGTGTTCCTGGCACTCAAAACGCCTGCGTGGCAAAAGTTGGGAAATCAAACGAAGCTGGTGCTGCCGGAGCCTCTGTCAAATTGACCTCCGGTGACGGTTTGCAGTTTGTCGTTTCCTATATCAGAGTATGGTTTCCTAAAGTTGTGTCATTGGAAGCGCAAGATAAAGTATTGGCCCCTGTTGAGGATGTATATTACGAGGATTGCAGTCCAGTGTATCAATACACCAATATCTCCGCACTCGCTACGTATGGCGGGAGTGGTTTAACTGACCAAGATGATGTTGACGTCACGTGCATGGTTGCATTGTCCTTAAACAACACAGAAGGGGATGCATTCTCCTTTAGAAGTGGCACTCAGACAATCGTAGAAACCAATGGCATTGGTAAGGCAAGGATTACTCTTGTCAATTCGACTTTGGAAGTCGAGCCATCTGTGATGATTTCGTCGATTTCGGATGCCATCGGTATAGAATCGCTTCGACCTGTCCTTGTATCTCAAGCTGAATTTACTTCCGATCAATTCAATTCGAAAAACCCTTCCGATTTGAATGCTGATACGTACGCTGAGGTGTCTGTGAAAATGGTTCAAAAGTTGAATCGTAAGCGTGCGAAGGGTGCTATTGTTATCTATGCGCGCTTTAAAGATAACAAGGTGAATGAACTTCCTCAACTGCCTGGCTTGACCGTAACTACCGGTGTACGATACAACGGCTTGAATATTCTCTCTGACCCAAGTAATACGGCTGCACCTTACTATGGAGAAATAGGGGAAATGAAGGGTGGCATTGAAGGCTATGATGTCATCCAGGCTAGGTTGCGCACGACTTCCTGTAACGGCGCCATCGAAGGTGAAGATATTATTTACGGCTATGGTGGTGTCGAAGCTGTCATTGCTGATCTCGAGTTTTTGAGTCTGACTGCGAATGCAGACAAACTCACCTTTGAAGGTGATGATTCTACGAACTCCCCGATGAATGTTGGAAGTGTTGCTCAGTTAACACTCACCGGAACATATTCTGACGGGACAACTCAAGATTTATCACCTTTAGCTCCGTCTGAGTTTTTGATTGAGTATTACGACTCTAACAACAAACTCACGTACGCAGCAAACCACTCGTATGCACGCGTATCGAACGATGGTGTGCTTACCATATTTGGAGATACTGATGACAAGAAAATCACTGTTATGGGCATTTGGACTGAGACGGTGCAGATGGCGAGTGTGACGATTGACATTGTCAAACACGTTAGCACTGAGACGGTGATGACTCCATACCCGGCATTTATAGGAAGCACCGACGTACAAAAGACCACACTGAATAAGATCGCGTGCTCGAGTAGTTATCAACAAGGGATATTGAAGACATTCGTTACTTTATCGGATGAATCGGTGTTTGATGTCACGAGTGAGACAACTTACAATGCCTCTACTATATTCAACTTGATAGACTCAGCCACTTCTTCAGAGGTGATTATTTCTGCAGATGGATCTACTACTGGAAGTGCAATTGTTAGTAGTATCTTCGCCGGTTCTACCACAAACACAACTTTTACGCTTTCGGATACGCCAGTGACGTTAACATCCTTGCTCTTTGACGAAAATATTTGGAACACGTCTACTTCTTTCGTTGGTCGTGAGGGCGCAACGAGATCTATGGACGTCCACATGTATTTCAATGATTCATCTCAGATATCGAACGCGATATCTTCAGAAGAGGTGGAAGCAATCTTTGATTGGACAGAAGTTGTCAAATTTGATTCCACTTTGCCATCTATAATTGGCATCAATGGAAAAACAGCGACTTTGAAGAACCAATATTGGACTCGAGTTCTCGTTTCTGCTTCTGCTATTTGCGGAGATGGGAGTGTCAATTACCTCGTTTCTGCAACTTCTTCGATTGCCCCAAATCTCTTGCCAGACGATTCGGACGTGTCCTTGGGTTTGTTGACGGGCATTCCGTTTCCTCCGAAGAGTAAAGATGAAACTTTTGACATTGAGGTTCGAATCAATTCTGGAACGCAAAATCTCAAAAGTTTCCAACTCGTTACCCAGTTTGATTCAAATTTGATAGTAGCAACTGGTTGCGTGGTAGGAGACGACTGGGCTCAGTATGACTTTGCCTGTACCAGAAATAACCCATCCACTGAAGTACTCATGATCGGTGCCGAGGAGCCCTCTACCGTTAGCGGCTCCTCTATCCACATTGCTACGATTTCTTTCTCTGTGAAAACTTCATTCAAGATTTTGGCACATATTGAAACCACCGTCAAGGTCTTGACTGTTGGGAGCGATGGTACCGACGTGACAAAACCCGAATTTGTTTCAGATATGACCGGTTCAGGGGATATTGCTCTTAACGGCTACTCCGGGAAGAAACGTCGTCGTCAATTGCTCGAGGATGGTTCTGTTTCCGAAGTTTTGGAGTTGGAAGTTGCTGTACTTCCTTCACACTTGCGATCTCTCCTCCAGGATACCGTTACTGAAGCGAATTGTAAGGGACCCGACACGTGCTCAGGCGGCGTCGCAGATGGGTGCAAGTTTGGGGACGTCAACGGAGATTGTTCCTTCGATGTTTCCGATGTTTTGGAACTCAAAAGAGCCATCATGGGCAAAAATTACGACGCGACCTTCGATTTACAAAGTTACAGCGTTTGGCAGAGACAGCAAATGGACCCAAACCTTGATTTTTTGAGATCTGGAGAAATAGAATATGTGTCGCCAGACGCGGCTGATTCGTTGTACTTGCTTCATGCATTGTCCAAAAAGGCTCGATTCATCGATGTCACGAATAACTTTTTGACGTATAATCCCCTGAATGCTACCGACGTACTCCTTGATATGGAAGTAAAAGTTTATGACGAAAGATCTGAAGCTGCGACGTCGGATAACACGAAGGTACGGTTTGAGCTCGGTTTTGAAGGTGGGTCTGACCCAAGCAATCGAGATGCCATCACCTCTATTGGTACTAGAACTTCTGATTATTCCTCAGTTGGTACGATCTACGAGGCCAGTGACTTATGGACCGCAGCAACGGATCAACGGGGCGTATTCAGACTCGTTCTGAAGCCTCCTATTTTTAGAGACGGTTCAGCAAACTGGATCGGTGAAACCGGTGTTGGCATTTCAATTATTATCGATACCTACAATGACTTTGGTAAGGATGATGAATACGGACAAGGAGGCAGTGGGTCTACGGAAGAAGCTCAGCGAATTAAAGTATTCTATGGTTCTGCTACGCCACCGCTTGATACGACGTTTGGTGGCGGCTTCAATCCATATGTCAGCTTTGATTTGATTGGCGTCGATCCGGTTCAAGCCATTTCTCTGAAGGATATCACTATTGGTGATGGTGAATTCAACCTTGTTTCCTCTTCAGATGAAACTGCGTCTGGATTTTCAACTTCTGTGTTCAGCTATAATGTGTATGTCAACGCTAGCACTTCTTCTATTCAATTGCTTACATTTATTGACGAATCCTTGAGTTGTACCTCAGAGCAAATTTCCAGCGGAGAAACCGACAACTGCTTTACGACTCAGGCGGTCACTATTGATGGATCCGAAGCATCTGCTTGCAGTTTATTGACTTGCTCTTACTTTTCTGAAATTTCACTCGGCATTGGGTCCAAGACTGTCCGAGTGACGGTATATTCAGCTACATCGGAAACGTTTTATATGGTAAATTTCATTCGCCCAGACGTGCCTACGTTTTCGAGTGTCTCTTTGTCGAAGGGTCAAAGTCAGCTCAATTTCTCTCCGAAAACGTTCACTTATTATCTCGAATATTCGTACGATAATAATGGCGAAGGTCTCAGTTTCACCCCCAAAGTAAATGAAGCTACCACTGGAAGTGCGATCACATTTGTTTCCTCTGGTGGGTACGAATCAACTGCCTCTTTTCTCAGCGGGTCCTCTCAAGGCATTGAGCTGTCAACTACAGATACAACGGTGGTGATGACGCTGACATCATTGGATGAGACAGTCCAAAGCATCTACACGTTCTACGTGGATGTGAAGGAATCACCATTCTTGTCTTCACTCGATGTTATTGGCGAACAAATGGTTCCTTCATTTTCGGCAAGTTCTTACGCGTACTCCGTCAATGTTTTAGCGACTGTCTCCTCTATTACACTGTCTTCGGTTGTTTCTTCAGACGTGGCACATGTTTCTCTCACGGTTGCAGCTCCTGATGGAACGAAGACAATCACGCAAGAATCTTCACTCACAACTCCAGTTGCGGTAGATTATGGTGTCAATTCTTTGACCGTAACTGTTTCTGGTGCGGAAGGCACGACTGTATATTCCATTTCAATTACTCGAGCCGAAGCTTCGTCAGTAACTGCGCTTGAAATTGACAATTATAAATGGGAACAAGACCCGACGACTTCGGACGGTAGTCCATCAGAAAGTCCCACGTTTACTGATCCGACTGCGTTCTCGAGTACTTCTTACGAGTATGCCGTGGATGTGCCGCAATACGTGTATGAGACTTTGATCACAATCACACCATCTTCGTCTTCTGTCCTGTTTGTTGATGGAGGAGAGATAACGTGTGATCAGTCCGACGTGAGTTGCTCTACTTCTGGTGCCTATGCGGTGCCAATACGAATTGAGCAAGGATTGAGCACACACACGGTGACCGTTGTGCCCTCGGATGGTTCTGGACTCTCGTCTACGATTCTGCAGTCTGTTGCTGAAGGTCAAAACGTGAATGGCGGCTCGACGTACACGTTTACTTTTACGAGACCGTACACTCCCAAACTCACGAGTATCGCTGTCGTGGACTCGAGTGATGCGCCGATTTTACTTTCGCCATCGTTTTCAAGCTCCTTGTATGTTTACAGATCTACAGTTGCTGCGACGACATCGGAAGTAAGCATCTCTGTGTCATTCCATGAAAGTGGAGATGTTCCAGTCTCTGGGGCTTTTGCACAATATGGTAGCCTTTCGCGCATTAATTTTCCGGACTCCGGGCGTTTGACTGTGCCAGTCGCAGAGGGGACGACGACTGTAATTACGATTTATGTTCAAGGAAGTCTTGAAATTGGTGGAGTTGAGTCTATCTACAGATACGATGTTACTCGCGGCACGTTGCCAAAATTAGACTCGTTGATCTTTTCCTCTTCTAGCGTTACACCAAGCTTCTCATCTTCTCGGTACAACTACGTTGCCGCCTTGGGAAGTGCTGAGGACAGCTTCACCTACACGCCATCTAAAAGTGGTTCCAATTGTACCACCAGTTCTACGTGGTTACTCAGTTTGAGCCAAGACTTCTCATCGTGCTTGGATAGTGGAACATCGCTGACGCATGACACGTCGGGCGTTACAAATATTAATCCGCTGGAAATTTACGTGAGAGACTTGAGTAACTTGAACGTCGTGAACGTTTACACGGTTACCTTTACGAAAGAGGCACTCCCGTCTTTGGATACTCTCAGTATTTCAGGGTCGACAGGTGCTAAGCTTGAACCCGTTTTCGAACGCACAACATACACATACGACATGTCGGTGCCGTTTGATTCATCGTCTGTTTGCTTCTCCATGACATTCGATACTGCGAGCTACACTTCAAGCATTCAGGTAGGGGGTGGTGCGCCAGTTGAGGTTGAAGAAAACAGTGTCCCTTGCGTCGAAATACCGTTTGGCAAAATTGATATCACTATTGCAGTGACATCGAGGACAACTGGAGTTTCAGGTTCTTACATCATCGCATCGTCTCGCAAGGTAGCGCCGTATCTCGCATCTCTTAGCCTCACTCCGAATGGATTCACACCGTCGTTCGATTCGAGCACGAATATGTATTATGCCACAGTTGGATACCAAACTGATGCGGGTGAAGACCCTG
>MDSZ01141620.1_pt1 | contig 24733 bp, 24 predicted proteins | sample 811201 | NCBI WGS metagenome assembly MDSZ01 (sample SAMN05326647, study PRJNA326480) | marine metagenome | isolation source: seawater | place: Indian Ocean: North | collected 2010
ATGATAAATGGTTCTAACCAATTAGTAACAAGAGAACTTGGTTCAAACGCATTTAATTCAACGGCATTTACAACTAATACAGGTACAGTAACAAGTGTAGCAGTAACAGTAGGAACAGGTTTAGATGTATCTGGTTCACCAATTACTACAAGTGGAACTATTGATATAGATTTAGACTTAACAGAAATTACTTTAGGTGCAGGTTTAGATTCAACAGCAACAGGTCTTTCTTTAGACTTATCTGAGCTTACAGATATGACAGCTAATGTAGATACATCTGTAGATGAGTTAATTTTACTAGACAACGGAGCAGAAAGAAGAAAAAGATTTGCTGAAATATTCGGTACTGCAGCGTATAAACCGACAACTGATTTCTTACCTGGTAATGAAGATGGTCCTATACTATTAGATTCAACTGATGGTACAGCTACTTCTGATTTAAATTTAAAATGGGACTCTCCTGTATTACATGTAGGTACAACATCTCTTGGTAGTAGTGAACTTAGAGTACAAAGTAGCGATACTACTCAGGCTACTATATCAGCTTATGGTTCTGCTCAAGGAACAGGTAGATTATATGTTGGTCAATCTTCAACTTATGGAGGAGGTGTATTATATAATGGAGATGATAACCCAGATATTACCAGTACAACTGATAAAATTTCTTTTTATAGAAGAGACAACGGAACTGATACTGAAGTATTTTTCTATGGTTATAATTCAAGCACAGTTAACTTTATTGGTGATGTAGTAGCATTTTATTCTTCAGATGAAAGATTAAAAACTAATATCAAACCTATCGAAAATACTTTAGATAAAATAGATAGAATAGGTGGTTATAACTTTGATTGGGTTCCTAAAGAAGGTATTCATGAATATGAAGGTAGTGATATAGGAGTTATAGCTCAAGAAATAGAGAAAGAATTTCCTGAGTTAGTAACAACTAGAGAAGATGGTTATAAAGCAGTTAAGTATGAAAAACTAACCGCAGTACTACTTCAAGCTGTAAAAGACCTTAGAGAAGAGATTAGAGAATGTAAAGCAACTAAATAATGGGGTTATTAATAAAAGGTGATTGGGAAACTGAAAAAGGTCAATTCCAACAAATTTATTTATGTATAGAAAATTTTTCTTACCGTAAAGCGAAAAATCAAATTAACGTAAATATTTCTTACTGGCCTGCTCATGATTGTACTAAAGACGGTACCAACTCTATAATTAATAGAGCTATTTTATATGAAGGTAAAAAAGAAATAGATATTAGCTTCCCTGCTAATGTAGTAATAGATTTACATGAAGAAGTATCTGCAATGGAACCAATTTATGAAGTAAGAGAAGTTACTGAAGAAGTACCTTACATAAGCTTTGATGAAAATGGAGATGAAGTAACTAAGTATAGAGAAATACTTACTGAGCAAAAAATACAAATTAACGAAGAAAAAGTAACTAAAAAAGTTAAAAATATAGATTTAATTAAAGAAGATATATTTAAAACTATTTATAATAAAATAGAAATAGAGCTATATAAAATATATAACTTTAAAGAAATTATTAATAAGTAATGGCAGTTTATTCCTACGGTAGTACAAATGTAAGTTGGTCAAGCACAGATAACTGGGCTAATGAAATATCAGGTAATAGCAATATCTCAGTATCTGGTTCTTCTAGTTCATGGGCAGACGATATTCATACTTTACCTGGTCCTAATAACGTAAAAGTATCTGAAGAATTACAAAGTCAAAAATTATTCTATGGTAATGTTATAGCTACTTCTAATGGTACAGTTAGAGTTTCAAGTCCTTATACTACAAGTTATTCATCAGGTACGGTTCAAGTTAAAAACGTAAACTTAACAGAGCATACAGACGTTAGACTACAAGCTTCCCCTACTTACCCGTACGTATTTACTAAATGGTCTAGTAATTCAGGAGGTTCAGATAGTTTAAGTACTTCTAATCCTTTAGTATTAGGAGAGTCAGATCAAACTTCTACTGTAAACTTTTATGCAATATTTGGTAATCCTTCATCTAACAATGCAACTTTAAGTTATGATGCTGAAGATTCTGATGGTGCTTGTAGTTCAGTAGCAGATACTACAGTATACTGGTCAGATGATGATGGAGCTAACTTTTTTGATGCATTTAAATTATATAGTAATGCTTCTTTGACTACCACAGTTACTGACGGTTTTTACTCTAACGGTACTAAAGCAGTTGAAGTTACGGACGGTATACCAGGAGTTCCTGAAGATTGTTAGCAGTTTTAAGTTAATTTTATGGTTACAATATGGGTTTTAGAAAATATAAGAAAGCATAATTCTTTTTACAAGGAATTAGATACTCTTCTACTTCTTACATCAGTAAATCAATGGAAAAAATATCATCCTAAACATAAAACCCGTTTATATGCAGATGTAATGACTTTAGAGTTCTTAGATAAACTAAATGCTTTAGATTTATGGGACGAAAAAGAATTTTTACCTGAAAATAAATTAGTAGATAAAAATATATTCTGGGCTAGTTCTAAACTACAAGCATTAAAGCAAATAAACGAATCTGTTGTATTAATGGATAATGATTTTATAGTTTATAAGTCATTTGAATCGTTTTTAAAAGATAAAGTTGTTGTAGCTCATGATGAAAACGGTATAGACTACTATCCTGGACCTTTAGATCCTTATATTTCTAGAGTAAAACATATAATTAATAGACCTAACTATAGATCAGTTAATTGTTGCTTTGAATATTTCCCTGATCCTAAATTTACTTACCATTATTCTGAAACTAGCTTGCTTTTAATGGAAGAATTTACTAAATTAAAAGTACCTAACTCTAATTATTTAGTATTTAGTGAGCAGTTACTACTTAAACATCTATTAGATATTTTTAAAGTACCGTATGATGTACTAATTGGTGATGAATTTATAAGTAAAGATAGAAAATGGGTTAGTAATAGAGAAGGATTAATAAATAGTAAAGAAAAAGATACTTGGTTTAAGCATTATTGGATGGAAAAACCTGACTTAAGGAAAGATAAAGGAGCTATTAAAGAGTTATATAATGCTTTATCTAAATTAGATCTAAATTTAAACTATGTCTATAGTCAATAAACATTTTATTAAGAAAAAAATAACTAATAATTTAAAGTTAGTTAAAGATTCAGACGGTAAAGCTATTAAAACGTTAGAACCCGTTAGTTATAGATGGACTCATGGTGCTACTGACTACCATATGGGCGATGGCCTACTAATTTACTCTATTATCCAGTATATGAGAGCTAAAGTATGCGTATGTTTAGGTAGCGGAGGTGGGTTTATACCTCGAATAATGTCTCAAGCACGGAAAGATCTGCATGATCAAAAGATATTCGAAGGAAACAATGAATGGTCATGGGGAGATATAGGAGTTACATTTATAGTAGATGCAGCTAACGGTATAGGAGGAGAGGTTGATTGGTTAGAAGAAGATAGTTTCTTAAGAAAGACGTTTTACCCTAGAATTATTAACGATACTACTAAAAATGCTTATTATAACTTTTTTGTTAAAGAAGATATTAAAATAGATTATCTACATATAGACGCAGACCATTCTTACGAAGGAGTAAAAGAAGATTTTGAATTATATTCTAAAATACTTTCAGATAAAGGTATAATTTCGATACATGATACAGATACTAACTACTCTAATAACTATATAGTAACAAAAGATATAGAAGATCAGAATAATCACGAAGAGTTTAGCGACGGTCCTTCTGAATTTATTAAAGAAATAAGTAATGAATGGCAAAGGTTTGATTTCTTTAATGAAGGTACTCTTCCTAACAAGCCTTCATCTACAGGTTTAACTTTATTTAGACGGAATGCCTAATTTAGTAACTGTAGTAGGAGAAAATACTCATATTTTACCTCATATGCTAAAACATTACGAGGATAAAGTTGATAAAGTATATGTAGGAGTATATAGACAATCTGAAAATGACGGTATTCTACAAGAAATAGAAGAGCTTGGTATAGATCCTTTTTTTATCTATACAGATAGTAAGTATAATTGGAATAAAGTAACCGAAATATATAATTCTATTAAAAGAACTAAACCTAATGACTGGTGGATAGTATCAGATGATGATGAATTACAAGTATATCCTACTGATATAGAGTATATTATTAAACATTGTGAGAAAAACGGGTATACCTTTGTCTCCGGTGGTTTTATAGATCGAATAGGCACTAATGGTACTTTTCCGGTAGTTAGTAGAGAGACAGATATTCATAAATCGTTCCCTTTAGCAGGTTTTTTTAGATATCCTATGTCTAAAGCTTGTCCTAATAAAGTTACTTTAATGAAAGGTAATCAAGATATAAGCTCAGGTCAACATTATGCAGTATTTCCTGACGGTTCTAATAGTTGGGGTACTAAACACCCTTTAAGACTACCTATAACTGAAGTTTTTACTCAAGTGCATCATTTTAAATGGGATTCTACCTGTATTGAAAGGATTAAAAAAGTAGCTGACGTTAAAAAAGATTATGCATATTCATCAGAATATCAGAAAATGTATGATGCTTTAAAAGAAAGTAACTGGAAGATAGATATAAATAATATTCAGTATAAAGTTGAAAAATTAAAAGATTTTTCTTATATTAATTATGAGGACTACTCCTATTGGAGTAAATTAATTGATAAAATAGTTTTAATATGAGTGCACAAACTAAAAATGAGAATAATTTAGAAGAAAGAAAAGTAAAAGCATTAGAAGATATAGCTACTTCTCTAGATGCTTTAACTGTTTGGTTCGAAGAAATAGATAAAGATGAATGGAACGAAAGAATCCAATGGTATTTATCTGAATTTCATAAAAAGTATATAGGAGATAGTGAATCATAAACTAGGAATTATAGTGCCGTACCGTAATAGGTATAGCCAGCTTGAAAAATTCTTAGAAAAAACTAAATACTATCTTGAAAATAGAGATTATAATTATACTATCATTATAGTCGAACAAGATGACGCTTCTTCTTTTAATAGAGGAATGCTTTGTAATATAGGATTCAAAGAAGCTATCAAGCAAAAATGCGATTACGTTGTATTTCATGATGTAGATATGCTACCTAAAGTAGTAGATTACAGTTATGCTGATATACCTTTGCATTTAGCTACTCAAAACTTACCTTTTGATTCTTATTTTGGAGGAGTTACCTTATTCCCAGTTAAATTATTTAAAGAAATTAATGGCTTTTCTAACTACTATTGGGGATGGGGATTCGAAGATGACGATTTATTATATAGGTGTAAAAAAAATAATATTAAAATTAAAACTATAGAACAAACTACTAAAGACAAGTATAGTTCTAACTTAAGACTTAACGGAGACAATTCAAGGATTACTCTAAATAATATAATTGATATTAAAAAATCGTTTTCTATAGGTATAAAAGTAATATTAGAAGAATATAAGTTAAATCATAAAAAAACTTCTGATAAATTTACTTTAATTAATATTCCTGGCTTAGATTTTTCTTTACATTACTCTTCTTTTAAACGATTTGTATTTGAATTTTTTAATATTAGAAAAAATTACCGTCAAGTATATTCTGAAGTAGTTGATAATTTAGAAAATTATATTTTTATTACTTTTGATAAAGAAAGTAGATTAGTTTCTTTATATGTAGATGGAGAAAAAGTTGATAGTCATAAATTAGATATGGTTTTCTTTAACTATAATAGAAAAAAAGAAATGTATTTAGGTAATACTAAAAATTTAAAAGATGGTTTTAAAGGATGTATAAGTAATTTTAGTATTTTTAATAAAAGTTTAGAAGAAAAAGAAATTAAAAGTATTTTTAATAACCAAAATAGAGGTATAACAACTGCTTTCGAAGATTATAAATCTAATAATTATCTTCAGTTATATTTTGACACTAAATTTACTAAAGACTATAAGTTAGTTGATATTTCAAATAATAATAATGAAGGTATTATAGAGAATTGTGAAATTATTGACAATACTAGTTCTTACTCAAAATTAAAATACATTCCTCATCGAAGAGAGAGTATTTTTAATATAATCGAACATAAAAACGAAGGATTTAATGAAGGTAGATGGAGAGATGATTTAACCAGATGGAACCAACTAAGATATCATAATGAAGTTTTAGCAGATGTTGTAAAAAAAGAAGGTTTAAGTACATGTAAATATACTTTGCATGGGAAAATCAAAGATAATAAAACTATAACGTTAAAAGTAGGTATATGAAAAAAGGTGTAATATGTGGTAACTTTGATGTAATACATCCAGGTTATATAAAAATGTTTAAAGAATGTGCTGAGAACTGTGACTGCTTAATAGTAATGTTACATTCTGATCCTTCTATAGAAAGACCTCATAAACTTAAACCTATTCTCTCAGTAGAGGAAAGAAAAGAAATGTTACTTGAATTTAAATCAGTTTGTGACGTTATTTCTTATACTTATGAAGGTACTTTGTATAGTTTTTTAAAAGAAGGAGAGTTCGATATAAGATTTTTAGGTGATGATTATAAAAATAAGCCTTTTACTGGTGACGATCTAAAGATACCTATTCATTATCTAAATAGAGATCATGGTTGGTCTACAACTAAGTTTAAAAATTTAATTGCTAAAACTGTATGAAATTAGGAGTATGTGTACCTTATAGAGATAGGGAATTTCATCTACATGAATTTATTCCCAAAGTTAAAAAACATCTTACTGAAAAAGGAATAGATTTTGAAATGTATTTTGGTCATCAAGTTGATGATAAGTTATTTAATAGAGGAGCTATGAAAAACGTAGCAGCTGAACATGCTTTTAAAGACGGCTGCGATTATATAGTTTGGCATGATATAGATATGATACCAGAAAGTAACGTAGATTACTCTTTTCCTAAAAAAAATCCTATACATTTAGCTACGAATATATCTCAAATGGATTGGGGTTTAAAGTATCATGAATATTTCGGTGGTGCTGTACTTTTTAGTAGGGAACAAGCTGAACGTACAAATGGATATTCAAATAACTATTGGGACTGGGGTATGGAAGATGATGATTTATTTTGGAGATGTCATTTAGAAGGTTTAACTAATGTTGAAGATAGTAAAATGCAAACGTATGATAAATTTTTTAGGTTTAACGGAAATTCATCGTATATAAAAATTCCTCATAGAAGAGAGTTTTCTAGATTATTTAATTCTTCTCATGAAGTTGAAGTACTAGTCAGAGCTCAACAACAACCTGAAAAAGCACCTATACATCTTATAGGAGATCCTAAAAAAATATTTGTAGAATATCCTATCTTTAGAGTTCCAGGCCATGATTATGGTTTATCTTTTAATAATTCAAGAGCTCTTACTATGCAATTTTGGAATAATTTCGGTAAACATAACTATATGTGGATTAAAAGATATGACGGACAGTGGAGCTGGTTATCTGCTGATTTTGATGTTGATAATAATCTTTGTCATTTCAACCTTAATGGTAACGAATGCGATTCTAAAGCTGGTCATGGAACTGAATCTCCTTTGAGATATAATGGTAAGTTAAAATCTTATTCACGTAGAGACTTATATCTAGGACATACCCCTACCTCAGTTTATAAAGAAAATGACCCTAATAGATTTTTTAAAGGGGATATAGCTGAATTAAATATATACAAAGAAGGTAATTTAGTTTATAAATTAACTGAAGATGATAGTTTTGTTACTAATGATATAGAAATTATAGAAGGTGAAAAGATGTTTATACCTAATTCTATAGTACCTCATAGACGACCTGGAAGATTTAGATGTTTACCTCATAAAAACGAAGGATTTGTAGATGGAGCTTGGGCTAAAGGTAAGACAACTGCTGAAAATGAAAAGAGATATGTTCTTGGTATGCAGCAAGGAACATTAGATTATAAAAATGACGGTTTAAATACTCTAAAATATACTAAAGTAGGAGAAGAGAAATTAACTCCTTGGGCTAAATTAATTAATGTTACTCTTTAATGGAGCATTTTAAGGTAAAAGAAAAACTAGATAAAGTTGGTTGTGGTTTCTGTTTAGCTAAATGGACACAAGTTACTATGCATTTAAGTATGGGTATGACTCATTCATGTCATCATCCTGCTCCTCATAAAGTTAACGAAAAAGAAGTTAAACGTAATCCTTCTGCTCTTCACAATACGAGATTTAAAAAATTAAAAAGAAAAGAGATGCTTGAAAATAAGCGTCCTAAAGAATGCAATTATTGCTGGAATGTAGAAGATAACTCAGACTCGTTTTCAGATAGAGTATTTAAATCTTCAGAAGACTGGTCGTTACCTGAGTATGATAAAATAACTAAATTAAACTGGAGAGAAGACTATAATCCTAAGTATGTAGAAGTTGCTTTTTCTAATACCTGTAATTTTAAGTGCGCTTATTGCGGTCCTCAATTTTCTTCTAAATGGGTTGAAGAAATAGAAAAGCATGGTCCTTACAAAATTTCTCATGATTATAATAATTTAGAACAATTGAAAGCTAAGAACGAAATGCCTTTCAAGCCTAAAGAATATAATCCTTACGTAGAAGCTTTTTGGAATTGGTGGCCTGAGCTTTACAACGATCTACATACTTTTAGGATTACTGGAGGAGAACCTTTATTATCTAAAGATACTTTTAAAGTTTTAGACTATATAATCGATACTAAAAAACCTAATAAAAATTTAGCTCTTTCTATTAATTCTAATTTAGGAGTTAATGATACATTAATAAATAAGTTTATTAAAAAAGCTGAGGTAATTTGTGAAGAAGATAGAGTAAAAGAATTAGTAGTCTATACCTCTATCGAAGCTACTGAAGAACAAGCTGAATATACCAGACATGGTTTAGATCATAAAAGGTTTTGGTCTAACGTAGAAAAAATATTAACTAAGTTACCAAAAGTAAATATTGTTATAATGTCTACTTTTAATGCTCTATCGGTATTTACTTATGAAAAGCTAATAGAAAAAGTATTTGATATTAAGAAAAAATATAGCTCTAATAACAGATATAAACCATCAGCTATTTCATTAGATACTTCTTATTTAAGATGGCCTTCACATCTATCAGTTAAAATATTAAAAGAAGAACATATCGAATTAATTTTGAAAGCTGCTAAAAAAGCATTATATTTAGGTATGAAAGAATATTCTTCTGATAATTTTGGTTTTACTAATATGGAAATACAGAAAATTAAAAGAATATACGATTATGCTAAAGGTAAAAGTATAATGTTTGATATAGAAAAACATAGAAAAGATTTTATAAACTTTGTTAATCAATACGATAAAAGAAGAGGTACTAATTTTTTAAAAACTTTTCCGGAACTAAAAGAATTTTATGCTGAATATAAGTAAAGGTAGTCCTTGGGTATTTTGGCCTAATAGCATCTGTGATACTTTTCCTGAGAATCCTGCTAATAAATTATTAACTAGTGAAAATAATTTTACTATAAATTTAGATTTTTCTTATAAGGAAGGTAATCAGAAACAAAAAACTATATTTGCTCTGCTACCTTGTTATACTGGGTTAGATATTCATGATACTTTTAGTGTTTTTACAGTATCTTATAAAAAGAAAACTGAGCACTATACTCTACCTGGAATGATTAATCCTGATGAAAAAAATAGATTAGTTTTTAAACATAGAATTAAAGAAGGAATATATTTATATATAAACGATATATTAGTTTTGAGCGAAAATTTAAATAGTCATGAGTTAGGTTTTGATAATAATCCTCATATTATTTTTGGTGCAGGTAACTTTCCTAGAAATAATTTTAATTTAAATTATGTAGATTTAGATCTATATAAATTCGAAATTTTAGTAAATAATAATTTATTAGCTAAACACGATTTTAAAGATTTTATATTCGACAAATCTGTAGATATAACTGATAATTGTAACTTTATCCATAAAATATAATGTCTGATCAATTAATAAAATGGCGAGATAGTAGACTTAACTCAATTAGTAAAAGTTTTTGTGCTGCAAAATGGTATAACGCTAGTTTACATTTAGGGCATGGATTTACTAATTCATGTCATTTACCTTTACCTCATCCGGTAGACTTAGAAGAAATTAAAAAAAATCCTTCTGCTTTACATAATACTAAACTTAAAAAAGAAGCTCGTAAAATGATGCTTAAAGGTATTAGACCTGCAGAATGCTCTTACTGTTGGAAAGTAGAAGATATGGGTAAAAATGCTATAGCTGATAGAGTCTATAAAAGTAGAATTTATAGTGATGATGATATAGAAAAAATAAAACAAACTCCTTGGGATGCTGATATAATGTTAAAAACAGTTGAAGTATCATTTGATAGAACTTGTAACTTTGCCTGTTCATATTGTAACTCAGGCTATTCTACTACTTGGGGTTCAGATATAAAGAAGAACGGAGCTTACCAGAAGTTTAAAACTGTTTCAGCAGGAGCATATCATTCTGATGGCTCATGGTCGGAAGTATATGGAAAAAATGGTGAAAATAATCCTTACGTTCAAGCATTTATGGAATGGTGGCCTGAATTGTCTAAACATCTACAAGAAATAAGAGTAACAGGAGGAGAGCCTTCTGCTTCCTTTAATTTTTGGAGATTCGTAGATGTAATGAAGAAAAATCCTACTCCTCATTTAGATATGGCAGTTAATTCTAATTTAGGAGTTAAAAAACCTTTGATGGATAAGTTAATAAAAGCAACTCAGGAATTAGATATAAAAGCATTTGATATTTATACTTCCTGTGAAGCTTTTGGAGAGCAAGCTGAATATATAAGAGATGGATTAAATTATAAAGTATGGAGAAATAATTTAGTACGTGTTATTAAAGAAGGTAAAATTAGACAAATAGTTATTATGATGACGATTAACAGTCTATGTCTATCTAGTATAGTAGAGTTTTTAGACGATATGATGACGTTAAAGAAAAAATACGGTGCTAATAAACCAGTAGTTGATTTAAATATTTTAAGATGGCCTGCTTTTATGTCTCCTTTATCTATACCTGATAACTTAAAAACTTTTTATCATAAAAAACTTAATAAATGGTTTGAAGCTAATAAAAGTAGTGAACTATTAAGCGATGGAGAAAGAGCACAAATAAAAAGATTGATAGATTATATAGAAGTAGTAGATAAAGGTCATGTTACTACTGAAGATAACTTAGATAAACATTACCACGATTTTAAATCTTTCTATACTCAGTATGATAGAAGAAGAAAAAAAGACTTTAAAAAGACTTTTCCTGAGTTTGCTAGCTGGTATGATACTATAGAGATAGATTTTTCTATACCTGATGTTGAAGTTAATGATGGTAGAATTACTCATTTTGAACCTGGGGAATATAAATTAGATATAATTAAACGTAGAAAAGAAAAAAAAGAAGATAAATGGACAAAGCTTATTTAGATCCTTTCCTTCACAGAAAAACTCTTAGATGGTGCGAACCATATAATGGCGGTATGAGTCTTAAAGATACCGGCTTATGTAATAGACTTTTGCATTGGGAAGTAGCTTACGAGATAAATAAATTAAATGATTTTAAATTTAAAATATTATTAGAAGATTGTCATTGGAAAGAGTTAAAATATCTTAAACTACCTAATACACTACCTGTAAGAGATACGTACTTTAGTAATAAAAAAGTATTAGATTTAAAATTTAAATCAGTCTACGATTATGATAATCAGACAGTATATCTAGCTGAACCTTTACTTACTAAAGATATGAAGAAAATGGTAAAAAGTAAAAACTTTACTTTAGATAAGGACAACTACTATGCCGATTTTGGTTATGATTTTATAGAAGAGGTAAAAGGACCAGGAAAGAGAGGACTTGAATTAATACAATTTAAGCATAAAGATTTTGAAAAAATAATTAAAAATCAAGTTAAAGGCTGTATAGGGCTTCATATAAGAAGAGGAGAAGGAATTACAGTCACTTTAGATCATATTAATCAGCTACCTAAAGAAATACAACACTTTTTTGATAGCCAAAAAGGAGATCCTAAGTATAAATGGATTAGTGACCCTCAATATTTTAATGTTATCGACGGTATATTAAAAAAACATCCTCAAGTTAGGTTTTATTTAAGTACTGATATGTTAGAAGATCAATATAGCTATCTTATTCAAAGGTATAAAGGAAGATTTGTAACTCGTAAAGAAGTTTATAATAAAGTTTTTCATCTTGCTAATTATTTTGAAAGTGTTGATGATTGGCAGTTAGGTGCTTTCGTAAATATTATAGATTTATTTGCTTTAGGAAGTTGTGAATTTATTATTAAAGCTCCTGGTAGTACTTGGTCTGATGTTGCTGCTATATGGAGAAAAACTCCTAGTATAGATATAGATCAAGATAGTAAAGTTATAATTAAAAAAGTAAATAATTATTTTGACGGTAAAAGAAACCTCAAAGAACTAATATGAGTTTTAAGTCAGTAGAAATATTTGAAAAAACTATCTCTAATTTTTTTGGAGCTCCTTACGGTATAGCAGTAGACTGTTGTACTCATGGTATAGAGCTTTGTTTAAGATATACTGACGCTGATAGAATGGTTGTACCAACACGTACTTATCCTTCTATACCAATGCTTTGTGATAAACTTAATATCACTCGATTATGGAAACAAGAGCCATGGGAAGAGTTTTATAGTGTTACTCATAGAATTATAGACGCAGCAGTTCTTTGGAAAAAAGATTCATATATACCAGGTCAATTTTTAGTATTAAGCTTTCAGCATAAAAAGCATTTAAGTTTAGGAAGAGGAGGAATGATCTTAACTGATAATCCTTCGGCATATCAAGCTTTAAAAAAAATGAGCTACGACGGTAGAAATCTATTTAGTAATAAACCTTGGTCTGATCAAAATATAGATACTATAGGTTATCATTATTATATGACACCTGAAACTGCAACACAAGGTATTCATAAATTTTCAGATGCGATATGTACTGAACCTAAAAAATGGTCATATAAAGATTACCCAGATTTAAGTAAATTTAAAGTTTTTAAAAATGATTTTCGATCCTAATAAAGACTTCGTTTACGGTAGAAGGATACACCAAGATAAATTGTTTTGTTCAACTGATACCTATGAAAGATTTAAAAAACATAAATTAAAGTTTGGTAAAAACTGGTATTACTATGATAACCCTATAAATTATAAGTTTAATTCGTTAGGGTATAGAGCTATAGAATTTGATGAACTAAAAAACGGATTTATTGCAGCTTTCGGTTGTTCTTATACTATGGGTATAGGATTGCATAATGAAGATATATGGATAAATAAATTATGTAAGAAGTTAAATAAACAACCTTTGAATTTAGGATTAGAAGGAGTTGGCAATAATATTTCGTATATTAATAATATTAATTTATTTAAATACTGTAAAAAGAAAAACATTAAACCTGAAGCTATCATAGTGCAGTTAACGTTTAATGAAAGAAGAGAGTTTTATAATTCGCAAAATGATGAATTACATATAGTTCTTTCTCCTTATAATACAGTTTTTGATTATGAAAAAGAAGATCATAGCTGGTTTATAAACAGATATGTACCTGATAGTTCTGAAAGATCAGTTATGACTTATATAAACCTAAATGCAATAACATTGCTATGGAATAGTATAAATATACCAGTCTATTTTTGGAGCTTTACTGAAGATTTTGATAACGGTCAGTTAAAATTTTTACCTGATCAAGAAGTTCTACCTGTTGGTTGGTATGATCATTTTAGTGGGGACTTAACTGATAAAGATAGAGCTAGGGATGTAGGTCATAATGGTCGAGTAGAACATGAACTTGCAAGTGAATTACTAATTAAAAAATATTTTAATGGTTAATGTAAAAAACGAATATGGAAAACTAAAAGAAGTGATTGTTGGTAGAATAGATAATGCTAATCAACCTACTCACAGCACAGATTTACATGCTATAAATTATGCTGATAAAGATAATATACCTACTAATGAAATAGGTAGTTTTCTTCCTGAAGTTTATGAAGAAACTTACGAAGATTTAGAAAATTTAGTAAAAGTTTTAGAAAATTGTGGAGTTAAAGTTAGAAGACCTAATCGATTGGATACGTCAAAAATAGTATCTAACGGCTACTGGCAGACAGATCAATACTATACTTTCTGTCCTCGAGATACTATGACAGTTATAGGTAATACTATTATAGAAGCACCTATGACATTAAGATCTAGACAGTTTGAAACTGATGCTTATAGAGAATTATTTATCGAGTATATGGATCAAGGTTCTAAATGGGTATGCGCACCAAAACCAAGACTTACTGACGATTCTTACCAAAGAAAAGATTTATCTAAGCTAACGTTAACTGAGGTTGAACCTGTATTTGATGCAGCTAATATTCTAAGACATAATGATGATATACTTTACTTAAATTCTAACACAGGAAATTATAAAGGTTATTTATGGTTAAGGAACTTATTAGGAGATAAGTACAAAGTTCATTTTTTAGAAAATATGTATTCTTATTCTCATATAGATTCAACTATTGCAATATTGAGAGATGGATTAGTATTACTTAATCCTGCAAGAGTTAATGAAAATAATATGCCTGAGTTATTTAAAAACTGGGATAAAATATATTCTCCTCCAATGGTAGATATAGGATATAAAGGAGTACTTAGAGCATCAGAATGGGTAGGAATCAATTTATTATCTATAGATGAAAATACAGTTGTAGTAGATAATAGGCAAACCGAACTTATCAAAGAGCTTAAAAAATATAAAATTGAAGCTTTAGATTGTAAAATCAGACATTCAAGAACTTTAGGAGGTTCTTTTCATTGTGTAACTTGTGATACTATTAGAGAATGAAAGTTTTAATTATAGGAGGAGCAGGCTTTTTAGGTAATTATTTATGCAAAAATTGTATAGATGAAAGATATGAAGTTACTGTATACGATAATTTAAGCAAGTCTACTCTTGCTGTACTTCCTCCTGAGGTTAAATTAATTAAAGACGAAGTCGAAAATATAGTAAAGTACAAAAAATTAATACAAAGTTTTGATATAGTATACTATCTAGCTCAACCTCGATTAAACGAAATTGAATCAGATGATATTATTCGTAAAGCTATAAAAGATTTAAAAAGTACTTTAGATATAATTCCAAGTAAAACTAAATTTATTTTTACAAGTAGTTGTAGTGTTTATGGAGTAAATGAAGAGCAAGTAGACGAAAGCTCACCTGTTCAGATTACCTCCAGATACTCTAATATGAAAATTTTAAGTGAAGACTTAATTAAAAAATATAAAAATGCTAATTGGAAAATAGTAAGACTTTCTACTTTATTTGGAATAGGTAGTGTTCATAGACCTGACTTAATGATTAATAGTTTTACTTTAGATATTTTAAACGGTAAAATAGAATTATTTGATAGTAACGCATTAAGACCTCATTTCCACGTTGCAGATGCTGCAGTAGCTTTAAGAGTTCTAGGTGAGTTAAAATATTCTTTTAAAATTTTAAATATCGGTCATAAAAATTTTATATTTACTAAAACCGATTTAGTCGAAAACATAAAAAATATACTTAAAGTAAAATGTAAAGTAGAAGAATTTAAAACTAAAGATAGTAGAAGTTACTCAGTTATTTTCGACAAATTTGATAAGTTAACTAGTTTTTATCCTCAAAGTTTTGAAAGCGCTATTAAATCGTTAAAACCTATTAACGAAATAATTAATGCTTCTTTAGAAAGTTATGATAAACTAACTAAATATTATCTACCTAATACTGCTTCAAAAACTTGGTATATAAAAGAAGAAGAAAAATTTCAAATACCAAGAACTTGGGGTTGGTGGAATGTTTTTGATGAGCAATATAATTTATTTGGAAAACGAATACTTAGAACTTTAGTTACTCCTGATAATTTTTTAGATCATGATATAAAGTATTTAACAAAAGAGCAAACTGAAAACAAAAAGCATCTTTATATAGTACATATATTTAATGCAGATTATTTTAGAACTAATAAAAATTTAGGTTTAAATTGTGTAGACGAAGTATATTTAGACCATTTAAGGAAAGGTCAAGCAAATATAGTATTCATATGTACTTTAGAAGGATACTCAGGTCAAGAGAATAATAAAGATTTTGAAACAATCGAAAGATGGATAAATAATAAAGGAATACCAGGAGAGAATGTACATTATATTACAGGTAATTTAATCGGACCACAAGTAGCAAAAAGTAAAAATATTACTTATAACGTTATACCTATATGTTTATTCGATTCATGGGTACCTCTTAATTTAGTCGATACTTCTAAAGAATGTACTTTTAATCCTATCGATGAAAAATACTTGTATTTATCTTATGCACGTAATCCAAGAGATCAAAGAATAGCACTTTGTTCTAGGTTACTTAAAAATAACTTATTAGATAAAGGTAGAGTAAGCTTAGGAAAGTTTGAATTTAATAAACTTCTAAATAGATTAGATGATATAGAAGTTATAAAAAAATTATCTGAATTAGTACCTATTGAAATTGATAGAACTTTAGAATATAATTTAGCTGCTGATATTACACTACCAGACTATGAAAATACTTTTATCTCAGTTATTAACGAAACTTTGACTTCTAAAGATACATTATTCTTCTCTGAGAAAATATTTAAACCTATTTTAGTAGGTCATCCTTTCCTAATTATAGGTAATATGGGATCTTTAAGTTATTTAAAAAAATTAGGGTATAAAACTTTCGATAAGTGGGTAGATGAATCGTATGATAGCGAAGTAGACTTTTTAACTAGAGTAGATAAAGTAGTTTCTGCTTTAGATAATTTTAAGTATCATTCTATTAAGCAATTGCAGATAATTAGAAAAGATATGCAAGAAGTATTAGACCATAATAGAAAACACCTATTAGCTAGTTTAAAAGAAAAATATGGATTACCTAAAGGTTCAAAATATATACAGCAACCTTTAAAACCTGTAAAAGCAGAATTACTTAAAATTTTTAATTCTATAAATTATGAATAGATTAATCGCTGCAGGATGTAGTTTTACTAATTTTTATTGGCCTAGCTGGGCTGATTATTTAGGAGCAACTCTATTTGATAAATACGTTAACTTAGGTGCAGGAGGAGCTGGTAATAGATATATTTTTACTAGCCTTTGCTGGATGTTAGAACATGGAGAATTAACTAAAGACGATACCGTTATTATAGCTTGGTCTGGTATACCAAGAGAAGATAGAATTTTACCTGGAAATCATCATTGGGAGCATACCGGTAATATACATTACCAGGATACTTACCCTGAAGAAGGGGTTAAAAAATATTTTAGCGTTTTATCAACTTCTACTGAATTACTATCTTACATAACTTCATTAGATTTAGCTTTTAAAAAAATAGGCTGTCAGGTTATAATGACTTGTATGTTTCCTTGGCATATCGAAAAATTTTTAGGAGAACCTGCAGTACCGTTAATAGCTTTAGATGATTTTAAATTATGGAAAAAGTATGGCTATGACCAAATGCTTGAAAAGTACTATAACAAATACTTAATTAAACCAAGTATAGAGGAATTCAAATGGAAGATAGATAGTAGTCCTAACTGGGTCATGTATCATCCAGATTTTGGAGTTCAAGATGATGACCATCCTTGTAGTTGGGTCCATTTTAAATATGCTACTGATATTTTAGCTCCTTTAATTAAAAGAACTGCTAAACCTTTGAAAGAGTTATTAAACGAGACTATAGAAGCTAATGCTAAAGAATGGTCTAAATTTTATAAATCTAAAGAAAACGTGGCTAGTTTAGGTATGATTAACGATTTTACTATGAAACGCCCTAATTTACTATGGGTTAATAGAAAAGATATACCTCCTAAACCAGATATGCATGATTTTAAATATATAGAACCTTGGATATGAAAATAATTGTTGAACATGTTTGGTACTCTAGTATAGACCAATTAATACGTAGAATAAAATTAGAAGCTCCTACTCACATAGTATGGTTAGGATTAACTGAATTTAATTTTCCTGATCCTTGGAGGGAAAGAATGGATGAATTACTTAGTTTAATTCGGGAAAAAGATATTAAATTAGAATTTATTACCGGTAATAGTATTACTGGTGAGTACATGTTTAAGGAATTTAATGGTATGCAAGAAAATATCACCTTTCATGCCTTTCCAATGTACTTTATATTTGAATCAGTACGCCATTTAAGAGATGAGAAACCTATTCTAAATATAGATCCTAATATAGAACATAGATCCTATATTAATTTAAATCGTATGCCTCATAGATTTAGATGTCAGTTAATAGATGAATTATATCATAATGAATTATTCGATAACGGTTACAATAGCTGGCTAAGACCTAATGAGTACAATAATAATTATCCTTTCAAGTATTGGAAAGAAGAAAGATTAGTTTTACCACATGAAGATAAGTTACATAAAAAAATAGTTGATGGAAATGATTTAAAAACTATGTTTACTCCTCCTCCTGAATATTTTCAAGCAGGTTATAATTTAGTTGCTGAAAGTACTGAAGACGTATTATTTTATACTGAAAAAACTTTTAAGAATTATTGGTTTAGAAAACCTTTTATAATTTGTGGAGCTCAGAATATTAATCATACCTTAAAATATTACGGTTTTGAATTATATGATGAAATTTTTGATTATAGTTTTGATTTTAAAACTAACATTGAGGATAGAATAGAGGGTATAATAAAAAACGTAATTAACTTAAAAGAAATAAATACTCATTACTTATGGGAAAAATTGGAAAAAAAATTAAATCATAATTACAATAATATGCTAGAAATATTTTATTCAAAAAAATACCTACCTCCAGTTTTAGAGTACCATTTAAAAAACGGTGTTAAAGAAATAAAATCTAAGATATAGTTGGCTAAATGAAAAATTTTTATTATATTATTATAAACTATTAAACTATGGCGACAAAAAAGACTACTGAAAAAGCAGAAAAGAAGATAACTCAAAGTGAGTTGCTTCAACTTCAAACATTAAATCAAGATAAAGCAAGATTAATAACTGAACTTGGTATTTTGAGTAATGAAAGGTTAGTTATAGATGATAGAGAAGACGCTCTTATCGAAAAGAGAAAAACTATTCTTCAAGTTGAGACTTCTTTAAATAGATCCTTATCAGAAAAGTACGGTAACGTAACTATAGATCCTAATACAGGAGTTATTTCTTCTTAGTAAAAATTTTGTTTATTATATTGTAAGGTTTTAGGTCCCTTTTTACTATTTATAAAAGTAATCCTCCTACCTATTTTTCTAGGTCGGTTTGGATAAATGAATGATATTTATAATAAACAATAAAATTACTTAACATGGCAGAAACTATAATCTCACCTGGTGTATTAGCCCGAGAGAACGATATATCATTCGTATCTCCTGCAGCAACTTCAGTCGGTGCAGCTTTTATTGGTCCATCTGTAAAAGGACCTATCGAAGAACCTACTCTAGTTACATCGTTTGGAGAGTACACAAGAAAATTTGGAAGAACTTTTGTTTCCGGTTCTACTAACGTAGAGTATTTCACTTCGTTAGCTGTAAAAAATTACTTCGAGCAAGGAGGTCAATCAGCATTAATTACTAGAGTTGTATCTGGTTCAGCAGGTTGGGCTTCAGCAACATCAACAGCTATTTCTGGTAGTGGAACTCATGCAGCTAAGGAAATATTTGCACTAAAGACTATCGGTAAAGGTATTATGTATAATAACGTTGCTGGTACTAACTACTCTAGTTCAGATCAATTTGCTAACGGAGCACTAAAAAGTGGTTCAGCTGATAACTTAAGATGGGAAATTACAAACGTTGATTCTGGAAAAGGTACTTTCTCTTTATTGATTAGAAGAGGAGACGATAATCACAAGAACAAAATTATATTAGAAACTTTTAATAACTTATCATTAGATCCTAACTCAGTAAATTACATTGCTGCAGCTATTGGAGATTCAAATACTTCTAAAACTAGTGATGGAACAAATACTTATATAGTTTCTAACGGAGAACATCCTAATAGATCTAACTACGTTTATGTTTCAGCAGTAAATAATAAAACGTTAGATTATTTAAATGCCGATGGTACAACAGTCGGAACTGAAGATGGAGGAACAAGTTATTCTGCCTCTCTTCCTATAGCATCTTCTGGTTCATTTGCTGAGGCTACCGGTACTAATATAGTAAACAACGCTACTTTCTTTAAAGATATTTCTAACTCAGTTGCTGGTATTCAGGGATTGACTGGAGATGATTATAATGATGCAATCACTATCTTAGAAAATAAAGACGAGTATAAATTTAATATTATTTCTGCTCCAGGTCTTATTCATAAGTTTACAAGTAACGGTAATACACAGTTAGATAACTTAGTATCGTTAGCTGAAACTAGAGGAGATTGTATCGCAGTAGTAGATCTTAATCCACATGGAGAAGCAGCAGTATCAACTGTAACTTCTGAAGCAACTGAAATAAATTCTTCTTACGCAGCAGCTTACTGGCCTTGGGTACAAGTAGGATCAGCTACAGGTAAGAACGTTTACGTTCCTGCTTCAGTAGTAATTCCAGCAGTATATGCATTTAACGATGGAGCTAATGCACCATGGTTTGCACCTGCAGGATTAGTAAGAGGAGGAGTTCCTTCAGTATTACAAGTAGAAAGAAAACTTACAAGATCTGAAAGAGATACTCTTTACAGTGGTAATGTAAACCCAATAGCAACATTCCCAGGACAAGGAATAGCGGTATTCGGTCAAAAGACACTACAGAAACAAGCTTCAGCTTTAGATAGAGTTAATGTTAGAAGATTAATGATAGAGTTGAAAAAGTTTGTTGGAGATGTAGCAAATACATTAGTATTCGATCAAAATACTATTGCTACAAGAAATAAATTTTTAGCACAAGTTAATCCGTTCTTAGAATCAGTAGTTCAAAGACAAGGATTATTTGCTTTTAGAGTAGTAATGGATGATACAAACAATACTGCAGATGTAATTGATAGAAATCAGTTAATAGGACAGATATTTGTACAACCTGCAAAAACAGCTGAATTTATAGTACTAGACTTTACTCTTCAGCCTACTGGTGCAACATTTGGAGAATAATTAAAAAGTAGATATTTATAATAAAATAAAGACATGGCAATACTAGATACTAACGAAATAATGTTTAGAGCCTTTGAACCAAAGGTTCAGAATAGATTTGTTATGGTAATTGACGGAATTGAGTCGTTCATGGTAAAAAACGTGACGGCACCGAACTTTACTGACGAAGCTATTAAATTAGACCACATAAATTCTTACAGAAAAGTAAGAGGAAAGAGAGAGTGGGGAGATATGGATATGACATTATATGATCCAATCACACCATCAGGAGCTCAAGCTTGTATGGAATGGGCGAGACTTTCTTACGAATCTGTAACTGGAAGAGCAGGTTACTCTGATTTCTATAAAAAAGATATAACTTTGAATATCTTAGGTCCCGTAGGAGACATCGTTTCTGAATGGATCGTTAAAGGAGCTTTTATAACTAATTTCGCACAAGGTAGTTTCGATTGGTCATCTTCTGAAACAGCAGAACTGACTATTACCGTTGCCATGGACTACTGTATCTTGAATTACTAAAATTAAGCTTTATATTTTTAAAAAATACCCGGATTTTTTCCGGGTTTTTTGTTGGTTATAAAATATTTTTTTCTTATATTTATAAGAGAACTAGTTCTAAATTAATTAATTTATGGATAATAATTTTAAAATGCCTACTGAAACAGTAGAGCTACCCTCAAAAGGTCTTTTATACCCTAAAGACCATCCTCTTGCAAGCGGTAAAATAGAAATGAAGTATATGACTGCTAAAGAAGAGGATATTCTATCTAATATGAACTTTATTAGAAAAGGTACAGCTATAGATAAGCTACTTGCAGCTTTAATAGTTGATAAAAAAGTTAAGTATAATGATTTACTAATAGGTGATAAAAATGCACTTATGGTAGCTGCAAGAATACTTGCTTATGGTAAGGAATATGAGTTTGAATATAACGATCAAACTTACAAAGTTGATCTTTCTAAAGTTGAAAATAAAGAACTTAATAAGAAAGATATTAAAGATGGTAAAAATTCTTTCGAGTTTACTTTACCTAAAAGTGGTAACATAGTTACTTTTAAATTACTTACTCATGCTGATGAAGTTGGTATAGAAAGAGAAGTTGAAGGAAGAAAAAAGATTAATAAAGATAGCGATACAACAGGATCGACGAGATTAAAGTATTTAATTACCGCAGTTAATGGTAACGATGACCCTAAAGGTATTAGAGATTTTGTAGATAATTATATGTTAGCTTCAGAAGCTAGAGAACTAAGAAATTATTACAAAAGTGTAGCTCCAGATGTTGAACTTAAATTTAACGTTGAGAGAGACGACGGTAGTGAGGAGGCTATCGACATACCTATAGGGATTAACTTTTTTTGGCCTGACGTCCGAATATAGAGCTAATCTTTTCAAACAAATACACGAGATCGTTTTTCATGGCAAGGGCGGCTATGATTGGCATACGGTTTATAATATGCCTATTTGGTTAAGACGTTATACTTTTAACGAAATACAAGAATGGTACGATGAACAGAATAAAGAAAATAACAAATCTTCTTCATCGTCAAAGAAACTTGCAAGACCAGATATAAAACCTGATTATACCTCAAAGGCTTCTAGAAAATAATAGGAGCCTTAACTATTTATAATAAATCTTACCTTATAAATGGATAAAGAAGCATTTGAAAGAGAACAAGAAGGTGCTAGACTGACTAAAAGTAGAGCACAGCAACTCAACGATATTAATGATATTGGTAGAGATTATGCTGGTATACTTAAAGATCAAGTAAAAGAAGCTAGAGAACTTCATAAAGCTAAACAAGAAGCAGGTAGAGTAGAAGGTGAATTTGTTAGTAATTCTAAAGCTGCTCTTTCATTAGCCAAAGCATTAGGGACTGTTACAAAAGAAGATTTAGCTAGCAGATCTAAAAGACTAGCTTTTCAGAAAAAAATTAATGCTGCCGCATCAGAAGCTAAACAGTTATCTCAAAGAGTATTAAAAGATGCTGAAGAACTTAATAAATTAGAAGAAAAACTTGAAAATTTTAAATCGGATGGTACTAAGATACAAGAAGAAGCTTTAAGGAAACTTAGAGAGCAGATAGACCAGCAGGAAAAAACTTTAAAGATAAATATGGCCCAACGAGATACCGTTAGAGGTATGGCTGAAGAAGCTCAAAATTTCGTTGGTGAAATAAAAAGATTCAAAGTTGGTAAAGGATTTCAATTTTTCTCCGATCTCGTAAAAGACATACCTATTGTTAATGTACTATTCAGTAACTTAACTCAAGCAGCTAATAAATTTGATGATACCTTAGCTGCAACTGGAAATACTTTCAAAGCATTAATTGCAGGAGCTTTAGAATTCGGTAAAGCGGTACTTAAAGGTTTAGCTACTTTTATTATTTCTAATGCTATTGCCGGTATAAAACTACTTTCACAAGCTTCAGTAGATTTATCTCGAAACATGGTTCAAGTAGGCAAAACTTCATCCCAAGCTTTTGCTTCTATGAATGCTGGAGCTTCAGCTACAGGTACTACTTTAGCTAAAAACATACCTCTAATGGGTCAATTCAATGACTCGTTAGGAACATCAGCAGTACTAACTAGAGAAAATAGTATAGCTACTTCAATGTTAGTTAATAAGTTAGGATTAAGTGCTGAAAATGCTGCTCACTTATTTAAAGAAACTGCAGGTACTGGTAAGAATGTTGGAGAGTTAGTTAGACAAATAGCTGATAGCACAGTAGAGTTTAATAAAGCTGAAGGAGCAGTAATTGGAATAAAGACTATTATAACTGATGTTGCAGATGCTTCTGCAGCAGTTTCGTTAAGTGCTAAAAATTTTCCTGGAGGAATACAACAAGCAGCTTTACAAGCAAGAAAATTAGGACTTTCTTTAGATAAGGTACAAAGTACTATGGACGGTATGTTGGATATAGAAGAAAGTATATCTAAAGAAATGGAAGCTGAAATATTATTAGGTAGAGATCTTAATTTAGATAAAGCTCGTTTAGCCGCATTAAATAACGATATAGAAGGATTCTCTCAAGCAATTGCTGATCAAGGTATTACAGCAGCTCAGTTTACTAAAATGAATAGACTAGAGCAAGAAGCATTAGCCGGAGCTTTAGGTATGGGTAGAGATGAATTAGCAGGTATGTTAAAGACTCAAGGAGCTTTGAATCAGGCTTCAGAAGATGCTGCTAAAATGGGACAAGAACAACCTAAAAGTGGTCAAGCAGTTATAGATAAACTTCAAAAACAAGTATCATTAGGAGAATCTTTTGAGAAAGCCATGGAAAGTATACAGATGGCATTTGGTAGTCTTATAGCAGATTATGCACCTGATATTATTAGTTTTATGGGTAAGATCCCAGGTTATTTAGAAGAAGCAAAAGGTTACCTTGAAGATCCAATTAAACCTATATTTAATGATATTAAAGACTTTATAATGGGAGAGGGAGGTATAGTTCCTGGGGTAGACAATTGGAAAGTAATTTTAGGAGCTATAGCATTAATTAAATTTTCAAATATTATAGGATTAGTAAGTACTGTTAATTTACTTAAAGGAGCTTTTAATGGTATAAAAAGCGCAGTAAATACTGTAGG
>MDSZ01133670.1_pt1 | contig 24732 bp, 17 predicted proteins | sample 811201 | NCBI WGS metagenome assembly MDSZ01 (sample SAMN05326647, study PRJNA326480) | marine metagenome | isolation source: seawater | place: Indian Ocean: North | collected 2010
CGCGTATCGAATCAACAGAGACATCAGAGGTCCAAAATAGACGACACCGGTGACCAACGCGCCAAAGCACGCGTCCGTGAAGACGTCTACGGCGCTTCCTTTAAACGCGACGTCGTCGTCGTTTTCTTCCGCGAAGAAGACCATCCTCGCGACGTTAATCGTTGAACCAGGTCCTCCTTTTCCTTTGGTGTTGGTGTCGAACCACGCGCACGCGATCGTCCATCCCACGACGCACGATATCGTTTGCATGCCGAATCGAATCCGAATCACTCGACTTGCGTTTCGCGTCTCCCCGATGAATCTCTTTGGTCGCGAAAAGGGGAAGAAGAACAAAAGGAAGACGTATTGGACCGCGATCGCGACGGCCACGAGCCATCCTGACGAACTGCTACTGCTACTCATCAGAGTCGTCGTTGGCATCGTCGTCGGCGGCGGCGCTTTTCTTTTCGCTGTTTTGTAACGACTTTAGACCAGTTCTTACATTACCTAAATATGATACCCTAAACTACACAACACCCCTAAAATACTAGTGTAGGGTTTCATATTTAGGTCATTTAAAGAACTGGTCTTAGGGTTTCAAAATCCTAAATGGAAAAATTTAAAAAAAAAAAATCCCTCTTTTTTTTTACCATTTTTTCCCTCCCTCTTTTTTGACATTTTTCCCTCGTTGTTATTATACCTGTGGGTCGCGCGCGCGCGCGAAACGCACACCTATACTCCAAGTGTTTTTGCTTGGCACTCCAAACAACAACAACGCGTTGGCCTTCCTTCTTCCAAACGACGCGACGTAATAAACGACGACGACGACAAAGAAGAAGAAGAAGACAAAATAAATGGTGGGCCAAGCGACGACGACGACGACGATGCCCACAACGACACCACCATCTACGAGCGAAGAAGGAGAAAGAGAAAGAGGTCGACATCATCATCATCATCATCATCATCGTCATCGTCGTCGCAAATATTTGGAGTGCACGATATCGCACGCGAAAACGGTCTCGAGAGTCTTGTCTGGGATCCAACTGTCGTCGTCGAAACGCAATAATGCGGGTGGTGGAGGAGGGCAGAAAGTGAAAGTGTGGATGTCGCGTCGAGGGATTGGGTTTATCGCGTTCGACGCGTCGAAAAGTTTAAAAGCACAAGCGACGTTTCGGAAGGAAACGTTCGAGACGTTTCGATTTGGTTTTGATGGTGGGCTGTGTTCGGAGGAGACGACTTTGAGCGTCGAGGAAGAGGAAGAGGCGGGAGGAGAGGCGGACGCGCGGACGACGACGACGACGACGACGACGGGAAAAAGAAGAAGAAGAAATAACCTCGGGAGTCACGAAAACCCCGGAGAAGAGATGAAGAAATACATAGGGATGTCGTTAGACGCGTTCGTGGACGTTTTGGAAATGTTTGCGAACAGATCCGCGAGTTCCATCGGCGACGAGTCGATTGGCCAAACGGTATCGCTTTCGTACCCAGATAGGCACGGGAGGGTAGCGTTGGAATCGAACTCGGTACGAGAGACGATGGTGGTTGGAGCCGGAGGAGGTCGCGGGAACAATAACCAGAGAGGTTTGAGGCCGTTGAGACAGACGACGTACGCGGACGTGGCGACTGAGGCGAACGTGTTTGGGGAAGACGAGGACGAAATGAACAACGAGGACGAGGACGACCGCGACGAGTTTTTGAGAATTGGTAGAGCGCTCGTGACGTTTGTGCTGCCGACGACGAGATGGAAGGAAATCATCGAAGATTTAGAGTGGGCGAATGCGAACGTGTCTTTGGTTGCGACGAGAGATTCTTTGGCGTTTGTGTCCGAATCGAGCGACATAGGAAGCGTCAAAGTAGACGTCGATTTATCCTCTTTGGTTGAGTACTCCTTCCGTGAAGCGCCCTCGCAAGGAGGAGAAACAGGAAGAGGAGAGAATGGAGGGGCATCGGATAAACGGAAGCAAAAGTGGACGTACAAGCAAGAGTTTTTAAAACGAACAACGATGGTACCAACGCATAGCGGCGCCGTTACTGCGACTGCGGGAGGAACCAACAACGCGTTCGGCCACTATCGCCAAACACAAACGCAAACCCAAACGCAAGGAGGAGGTAGTAGAGGAGGAGGTGCTGGAGGCTTCCATGTACCCCACCAACGCCACCATCACGTAGAAACCGACGAAGCATACCAAGCAACCACGAAAATTTCCGTCGGCGAAACCGGCGTTCTGAAAGTCGCGCACATGCTCCGTCTCCGCGCGTTACTCGGCCACAACCAAAGCAACGCCTTTGGAAACACCCATCAAACCCAACGAAATCTTCACCATAACGGCGGTGCATCCACGTGTAACGTCCCGGTGACGTTCATCATGGCCTCAGTCGTCGGAGACGACGACGACGACGGCATGGGATCGGACGACGACGACGACAACGACGAACAAGAGTACGCGGAGGAAGGCGACGAGTAACACCTCGACAACACAGACCACCACGCGCGTACGCGCGCATAGACGAAGAAAAATCAACGCGGCAAAGCAGCACATAATAATAGAGAGCGCGCGCTAGAGAAAATGTGTTTTTGTACGAGCGACATAATACTACTAGTACATAGTAGTAGCGCACATTTTCATTTTTGTAATGAATTGAGAGACCAAAAAAAAAGAAAAAATTCAAAAATATTTTTATTTCCCAAGACATTTTTCCCCGAACACACAAAAAGAGAACGCCTTTGTGTGCGTCTTCGTATAAACTCCCACGGCGCAAAAGGGTGTGGTAGAGAGATCTCGAGAGTAGCGATCTCCTCGTTTGTTTTTAGGCCTTTTTGACTTCGCGCGTGGAAATGGCGACTTTGGGCTCTGAGAATAAAGATGAATCCATCGCGAAGAATGCGCTTCAATTTTCCAAAAAGGCCCCGAGCGGGGCGTTCAGCGCCATCGATGAACAAAGCGCGACGGATTCCGGGCTCTTCTTGAGAGAACTCTCCGAAGTGAGCCCTCAATCGGTTGCGAATCCGTTACTCTGCGATGGGGTTTTCGTCTGCTCGAACGTGTTAGAAGACCACAACGCGTCGAGTTCGCGAAAAAGCCACGCGTTTGCGATTTTGGCCAACATGTTCGTCAACGACGACGTTTTGAGTGCGTTTTTTTTAATGCGTTGGAATGATATTTTGCACGGTTCGGTATTGGGTCCCACGCTTTGAATGCGAAATATCGTCGACGCGGTCTTTATGCGTGCCAACTTTCGTTTCGTTTCGAGACCATTCAAGTGTATTTTGTACTGACATTGGAGTCTGCGCTCTCGCTCTTGCGTACAACAACAACAACAACAACAGGTCGAACGCAACTACACAAGAACAAAAAACTCGCAAAAATCGCCATCGAACACCTCTTCTCGTTAGACACGACTGTCGACCGTCCGTGCTTGACGGAAGTTGCTCGTTTACTCGTCGCCGCGGGGCAAAAGTGTAAAAGCATGGGGTACCAATGGGGCGAGCTCGGCGATGAAATGGACGACGTGTGGTGGCTCGAGTTATTGTACGACGAAGACGTGCAACAGAGGTTGAAAAGTATTAAAGAATTAGGGGAGAACGCGGCGACAAACAGAGGAGGATCGGTGGACGAGTTGTGCGGTTTGATTGGAGATATCGAGCTGTTGACGGTGAACAGTCCTGTCGGGACGATGATGTAAATTTAGAAGTTTTTGTTTATGTAAATATTTATGTGTGTACGTACATACCTAGTGTTGTCCAAACTAAAGTAGGTAGGTACTACGTATTAGTAGTACCTAGTGTTTCTAAGGTGCTGTAAAAAATGATACGATTGAATAATTTTGGCCGGGTATCTCCTTATATTGATTAATTCTTATCCGGACGGTCGGTGACTATGATCAAGTGGTACCCGAACCTCGTGCTAATCGGGCCTTGAAGGGTACCCACTGGGGCGGAGAAAGCGATTTCGTCGAACTCGGGGACCATGGTGCCCTTGGCGAATTCCCCGAGGCTCCCACCTTTTGCCTTACTCGGGCATTTCGAGTACGATTGCGCTTCCTTCGCGAAACGGTCCACGAGAGTGCTCGCGGGACCCTCCACGAGGCGGTCCTTTATCTCGTTCGCCTGAGATTTGGAGTCGACTAGGATGTGCGACGCCGTGCACTTGTTGCCAAAAATACTCGCGAGCATCGGACCGAACACCGATTTTAATAAAATTTGACCCATGACGCCGAGAAAGACTGTAGATGTGTGCGTTACGTTTGCGTGCGTCAGTGTTACGCACAGTCGGAAAATCGATCGACGCCGTCGCGGGTACAGATTACGACACACAAAACGTAAAACCGGAATCGATGCGAGAGAGGAAAGAAGATGAGAACGACGCACCCGCGATGCACAAATACGTGGCCCACGCCGGAGCCGCTTCGGCGACGTCGAAGACCTGTTCGCTGGCGCCAGCGGCGGGAGCTGTACTCAAAAGCACCGTCGCTGCTGCCGTCGAGGACGCGAACAGTCTCGATTCCTTTTCGATGTCCCCGCTCTTTTTTTGTGGCCTCAAAACGGCATCTTCGATCGAACCCGCGTTGGCGACTCGAACGCGGCGACCGGTTGGTGTTCTCTTGCCGAGCCTCCGTTTATCGAGACCCGAACGGACGAGGTTCGTGGACGCGGTGCTGCACGACAACATCTTTGGTTTTTGGCAGTTGAGGTGCAACGAAAGTTTGACGGACGATGCTGGAGATAAATTATGATGATCCAAAATATCTCGCGTGAGATTTATCCAAAATATGCACCGAAAATCTGCCCACCAAACGCGAAGAGAGCGAAAGCAGAATGAACCGCGTCAAAAGAGCATCTCGCGTGCGAGCACGAGAAGGAGAAGCCACGGAAGTTGCGCCACAACGCACAGCAGAGCAATACCAAACCCTTTTCGCTCCTGTTGCGTCGTGTGCGCGCGTATCTGTTCGCGTAAGAGGTCTTCGTTGGTGTTCTCGTACCTCTCGTCGTACTCTTTTGAAAACGTCGCGGTCTTCGCGTCCAATCGAAACGTGCCTCGTAAAGCGTCTCTTTTTGAAACATAGTTTGCTCGCCAGAAGATTTTTCCGAGCGCGTTTAAGAATGGTTTTCTCGTTGCATTTACGCTGAAGAATATGAACAGAGATAAGAAGACACTCGAGAACGTTTGGTGAATAAAGGTTTCGGTTTCGCACGCGGCGAGTTTCGAGTGGAAGCGAAGAGGCGTTTCCCTCACGCCTGAACAGTGCGCGGCGAAGATGTTGGAGAGACACGGAACATGTATACGCGTTGAATCCATGTATATATTTTTATCCGAGATAAAGTAAGAACTGTTGTTGTTGTTGTTGTTGTTGTTGTTGTTGCCAAAAATAGTCTCAATCGACTCGAACGTTTCGTTGAGAGCACTTCGCGCTAGAGTCTCCTGGTTTTTGTAATACGTAAAAAAGTCGTCATTTTCGGATGGAGAAGACGATGTTACATTTTTATTCAACTCGCGCAACACGGCGTGTTCAGGCGCACACGTGTCAAACGCGTCTTTGTCTTCCACGGTTACCAATCTATACGATGATTCGATGACATCTGCTCGTGCAAGGAGTGTCTCAAATTCGCTTCTCGCCTCGGTGGCGTGGGTTCGTATCGCGCTCGCTTTTTTCGAAAGTAACTGCTTCCTCTGAAACTCGCCTGTCGCGTTTGGTGCCACGTGAATGTAATCGCGAGCAGTGTTGTATGCGTTTCTCGCGAGGAAAGACGAAGTTGATTGGAAATCTTCCGATTCGTGAGCATCATCGACATCATCTTCAGGGACGATATGGTCCAAGAACGTCTTCTTTGAACATTTTTGCGAGTGCGACTGAAGGATCGGGTAATACGCCGACCAAACTATGGTTGCTATGAAGAATACCATGCCAAACTTTACAATAGCCGCGTGAACCGGATCACCGAAAAATTTTGCCACTTTTTCTAATGTGCTCACTTTTTTCGAGTCGTCTCCACCTCTGCGATGCGCTTTGGAGTAGTCGTTGAGGTCTCGATGACGACCATCTTCTTCGACGAAATAGGAAGAGCCTTCGCCCTTCTTCTTTTGTTTAGACGACACCACATCCATTGGTTCGAGCGTAAACGCGTTAAAGTGCCAATGCTGAGCAACCACTTGTACCGTTCGAATAACTCTATACGCCACGTCCGCGTGAACGACGGCATCTTTCGCACGCTTGAGATTTTGAAACGCGTTGCGTAATATTGCACCTGGCGCTTTGAAACCGAGCGGTGCGAATATGTTGAAAGTTACATCTGTCTCGTCCTGTTCGGTAGAAGCTACGAGCTCTTCGAATCTTGACGTGTTTGTCATTCGCTCGGATACAGAGGTGAAATTGGTCTTCAAAGAGGTGCCCATAATTTTATGCTCTTCAAGCCGTTTCGAAAGCGCCACGGTATCGCGATTAAACGCGTCTTTTCTCGTTTCGCTCAATTGTAGCTCTAATTGAATGTAATCACTCACTTCATCGCTATTATTTGCACTTTGGCGCAATGGAGGAGGGTTGTAGTCATCGAACATCGACAGGTCCTTGAACCGCTCTGCGATGTTTCCAGTCGTCGAGACGAAAGTCGTGTTGACTTGTTCAGCTAACTCCTTGGACTTTTCCGAAACCATTGTACTTGAGTATGCTCTAAAGTTTGAGACAAGCGCTTGTGCATCCGATTGAGCTTTCTCCATCAACTGTTTCGTTTGCTCGTTCAATCCTTGCAACTCATTCGTGGGAAATTTGATATTGTCCAACTCTACGAATCCAAACGGCGGCGTTGTTTCAAACAAATCAAAACCAATTCCAGGATTTAGGAAAAGTTTAGCCTCTTCTAAAAACGGTTGGACTTTTAACGCGTACCAATCGAAAAAAGCTTGGACTTCTTTCTTTTCCTCTTCGTAGGCAGCCTTAATAATGTCCATTTGACTCATCGTTGACGTGGCGATGTCTCGGTACACGTCATTCGCCGCGCTCGCGGTTTCCAAGAGAAGTTGAGAAGTCTCATTCATTGACGCAGACGCTTTCGACGCAAACGACTCTGACATATTGGTAATGTCCGCAAAGGATGCATTTACGTGCATGTCTATTGAGCCGATAGACATCGTGGTAATCTCCGGCACCAATAGTCGACTCGCCCGCTCGAAGTCTTCGGTTTTATTCACCATGTACGATCGATCGTATTCTCGTCTCGTTCCTAATGCATTCAACGTCTTCTTCACCGAGCCTTCTGCTGAACTTGCGTACCGCTCGTTTGCACTTTCTAAATCACTCGCGAGTTGTTCGGTCTCCTCTGCGTTTATGCCGAGTTTTCGTTTTATAACGTTTCCTAAAGTCGCGTTGCGCGTCGTCGTAAAATTATCTACCTCAGTCAGAGCGACACCACACGTCCTCGCGTTCAACACCGCATTCACTGCATCTACGTAAGTTTTATCCACGCTCTCGGTGTTGTTGTTCGTATTATGGATGTCATCGTTATCATCGCGTAATAAAAGTTTTTGCGACCTTAAGTTCGCCGCCAACATTTCCACCTCTCTCTCTGCTTTCTTCGTCGCGTTCGCCAACCGAGCGACGACGTCTTCGTTCTCTTTTCTCGCGAGCCGCGCTCGTTCTTCTTCTTTTCCAATCTCGTTTTCCAGCGTCTTCTCGCATCCTTTCCAACTCCTCCGCACGCATCTTTCGTGTCGTCCTTTTTGCTCCCGCGCTTCCTTCACCAGCCGCTCCAACGCGACCGCGACGCGCTCGAGCGACGACGTCTCCTCCTTCGTCGTCATCGCAGACGCGACCAAAGTGTCGCACGCCGACAACGACCCGAGCCACAACAGCGCGACCGACGCGATCGACAGGGACACCGTCGCTCTCGCGGAGCGCTTTCGTTCCTCCAAATCGTCGTTCACGTCGTCGTCGTTTACGTCGTTTACGTCGTCGCGTCGTCGCGTATTTTTTGCTCGCCTTTGACCAAAACATCCATTTTTGGACGCTACGTCGTCGTCGTCGCCGCCGCCGCCTCCTTTCTCGCGACCGTCCGCGGACGACGAAAGAAGACGTCCCCATTTCCCGTCGTCGCGAAGTCGCTGCATCTCGAGAGAGAGACCGTGTCTCTCTCCGTGGTTTCTGCGCGCGACGAAAAGGTGCGCGGAGAAAAGTCGTCTCTCGGATCTCTTTTATTTAATTGTTTTTCCAAATCAATTAAAAGAAAAAGAACCTGTCTATTACGAATGGTTCTTTCGGACGCGCGAACGACACAAACGCCACGCGCGCGAGACGCGAGACCGCGCGCGAAGAAGAAGAAGAAGAAGAGATATTATGTACCCGCGGGTCGGCGTCGGCGTCGTCCTGCTCACCGAAAACCGCGAGCTTCTCGTCGGTCGGCGAAAAGGCAGTCACGGCGCCGGACAGTGGGCCCTTCCCGGCGGCGCTTTGGAATGGCGCGAAGACTCCTTCGACTGCGCGACGCGCGAGCTGTTCGAAGAAACGGGTCTGCACCTGCCAAAGGAGGCGGCGGGGGCGTCGTCCTCGAAGGAAACCCACCGCTGGGTGGACGGGATCTTCGACGCGTGCGAATGCGTCGTCGACGAGAACAACCACTGGATTACCCTCTTCCGCGTCGTCTGCGTAAAAAGCGGCGATTGGAAAGGCAAAGAGCGCACCATGGAACCGGAAAAGTGTCACGGATGGCGATGGATGCGAGCGAGCGAGATACTCGAGCAAAAAAACACCCCCACCCGCGACGACGACGACGACGCCCAAGACGACGACAACAACAACAACAACAACAACAACAACAACAACAACAACAACAACAACGCCGGGGTCGTGTTCGAACCGCTGAGGAAATTGCTCGAGAGCGGGAAACTCGACGACGTGGTCCATTTTTTATAATGAGAGTCGACGAACGATGATGGCGCAGAAAATACGAGACGGACTCCAAAACGTTAAAGGTCCCTCCCTCTCTTTTGTCCTCATTTCCACAACGCATTCTTTGTTCTTCTTCTCCTTCTCGTGAGAGTCACAAAGGGAGACGACGACCCAAAAGAGAGAAGAAAAAGAAAAAGACGAAGAAGAAGAAGACGCGCGTTTTTGTATCGTCGACGACCGCATCGCGAGAGCGCAAAGCGTTTCGACGTCGTGTCGCTTTTTTTGTGTGTGAGATCCCGATTGGAATTTTTGTTTCAAAACACCACCATCTTTTCAATCGAGAGACGACCTATAAAAGCGCGCGCGGCAAAGACGACCACCAAAGCCGACGCAAAGACCACTTTGCGTGACGAACGAACGAACGAACGAAACGAAGAGCAACAACAACAACAACAACAAAAATGCCCAAGGAAAAGAAACTCATCGGGACCGGGGTGAAACAAAAAGCCCTCTCCGCGGAAGAGAAGAAGCGCCTAGAAGAGAAAGAAAAGAAAGAAAAAGAAAAAGAACGAAAAGAACGAAAAGCGAGAGAAGCGATGGATCGAACGTTTGGAATGAAAGGAAGAAAAGCGCGAGAAAAAGTGGAACGGGACATGAAGAACAACCCGCACGCGAACACGCCGGCGACGGCGGAAGCGCGACGAGCACAAGCAGAAGCACGAATGCGAGAGAAGAAGAAAATGAAAGAAGCAGAAGAACAAGCAAAACGGGAACTGGACGTGCTGATGGGAGTGGTGAGCGACGTGTCGATAACGAAGCGACCGACGAAGGAAGAGACGGAAGAAGAACGGGCGTTGAGGACGCGAGAGACGGCGGCGGCGGAGGAAGAGAAACGACGGAAAATAGAGGAGAAGAAAAACGTGCTGAAAGAACTGGAGAGAAAACAAGCAGAGATGCAACGACAGGAACTGATGGGCCCCGGTGTAAAGTTGAAACCAGGGGAGGAAGGGTACGACCCGTACGAGGACTATCCGGACGCGACGCTTTTAGGCGGAGACTTCCGCGAGGACGAGGAAAGAGAAAATGTGTTTAAACGCTTGATGAAAGCGGCGTGCGGGTTAACCAAGAAAGGCGAGGTCAGAAACGCCGTCGGGGGGATTTTAAGCGACGTCCCGAGGACATCCGGCGACGACGAAGTGAACGTGTAATCTTACTTTTGTAGACGTAGCAGTAATCACCTCATCGCGTAGTAGAGAGTTCAACTCCACCCCAAAATCGCCGCGAGCGAAAAATTCTCCATTCTATTCAAAAACGCAAGTAAGCGACGCACATCTCTGCTCCCATTCGTTTATGGGACGCGCTGTCTTCTCGATGAGCTCTGCGCGAACAGATACCCTCGAGAGCAACGGAGAGAGGCTCAAGATCTCGAACGATGCGGTCGTCGGTGGCGTGCGCAACGCATCTTCATTCCAAGACATCGTCCACAACATATCCACTTCACCTCAGTTTCCCGTGCTCAAAGCCGTCTTCTTCATCACCGCGTGGGCGATCACCTCCTCGTCTTTAATTTTCCTCAACAAACACTTAATGTCCGAGGCTCATTTTCACTACCCGATGATTTTATGCTCCATGGGAGTGGTCGCCTCGTGGACGATATCGATCGGGTTGATTAGCGCAGGCGTGGCGACTGTTTCGAGACAAAAAGGCCAGACCCAAATAACGGCGAGATGGTACGCCGCACACATTTTACCGATCGGGATGTTTGCGGCGCTGAGTTTAGGTTTTGGGAATTACGTGTATCTATATCTATCGGTCTCGTTCATTCAGATGTTGAAAGCCTGCGTACCGGCGGTGACGTTGTTCGTGATGTTTTGCGCCGGGTTGGAACGGTTGGACGCGAAGGTGTTGACCGGCGTGGCGGTGTTGACGGTTGGGACGACATTGAGTGCGTACGGGGAAATAGATTTTAAGTGGATTGGAGTCGTGATGATGGTGACGAGTGAGTTTTGCGAGGCGATAAGAATGGCGGTGTTGCAGTATTTGTTAGGAAATTTGAAGTTTGAGTTGATAGAGGGATTGTATTGGTTCTCGCCGGCGAGTTTGATATGTTTGTTCGTAGGGATCATGTGGTTGGAGATGCCAGCATTTGTGAGCGAAAATGGCTTTGGAAAGATTATGGAGGCACCTGGTTTATACATCTGCGCGTCTTTGCTCGGGTTCTGCGTGAACTTTTTGACGTTAGGCGTGATTAAATCTACCAGTGGGTTGACGTTCAAAGTTTTAGGCCAGGCTAAAAATACGGCCGTCATATTGATTTCCGTTTTGGTTTTTGGGTCGCAAATTACTGGTTTACAAATTATAGGGTACACGATTAGCATGGTTGGATTTTACGTGTACCAAATGGCGAAGATGGAGCAGCAAAAAGCAATGGAGAGCATGAATATAGAGATGAGAAATTCGAGCGGTAAAAACGGTAGCGAACGATGAAAATAGCAGAGTTTTCGGAAACTTTGCATGGTCTAGTTTCTTTATGGTTGTGTTACGTGTATGTAGAATTAATTTTTAAACGAAAATCGTGTTTAACCTTTATTCGGAGCACCTTGTGCGCCTGCGCGTCTTTGCATTTCCGCTTGTTGTGCTTGCTGCTGCGCCAACATCAATTCGTAATTCTTATTCTCCGCAATGGTCGCGCCTTTGGAAATCACCTTGTCAATCAAACCGTACTCAATAGCTTTTTCTGGCGTGAAATACTTCGTTCGACTCATATCTTTACTAATCGTTTCTTTATCTTTGCCCGTAAACGCCTCCATAAACCCAAAGTAATACTTTTCGCATACGTCGACTTCGTTCGCTCTGATTTGGACATCCACCGAAGTGTTAAACGTTCTATTCAACCTCGGCGGCGCCGTCGCAATCTGTGCGTTCGGTAACGCCCAACGGCACCCCTTATCCCCAGCCGCTAAAATTAAGGCTGCGTTTCCGTACGTCTTCCCTACCGCCACCGTGTGAATCTTCGGTTGAATATATCGCATCGTATCGATAATCGCGTACGCCTCATTGTCCACGCCGACGACTTCGTCTTTGCCGTCCTTGTCCTTCCCCATCGACCCCGCGCTATGAATATACAAATACGCCGGCTTTTCCGCCTGTTCGTATCCTAAATATAACAACTCTGCCACCACCAACTCCGTCACCGCTGGAACCAACGACATTCCGATGTAACAAATCCTCGCGTTTAACAACAAACTCGGCAAATCCGGAGGCGCCACCGCTCCGGCCGGCGCCATTCCCCCCGCCATCATGGTCGCCCCAGACATATTCCCAGTCTCCGGAGGATTCGCATCCGACGGAAATTGATCTCGATAACTCATCCTCGCCGATATCATATCTTTCGTCACCAAACTCGTCGCTTGCGCGTTTCTCGTTTGCTCGGGCGTTAACCCGAACAAACGAATTTGGCTTTCTGTCAACCCTTTCAACGACGCTTTCCGTTCCATATCGGCTCGTTTCACGGCCGCCGCTTTCTCCGGCGTCCACAGCTCGTCGTGTCCAAAATCCAACCCGGCTCGTATCTTCTGTTTGTTACCCCTCGTACTCCTCCTCCTCCTTGTCGTCGTCGTCGTCGTCCCCGCGCGTCTCGACGATCCGAGAGTCGCAATTTTCTTCCCCGAAAACGAGGTCGACGCATTCGTCGAGAGCAACGCGCGGTCCATCGTCATCATCTCTCCTCCCTAAATCCTACGCTCGACGCGTGAATAACGAGTCGATTCGCGCGGAGTAAACGTTTGTGCGCACGAATTCGCGATCGAAGCCGGTCGGCGCGCGTCGCGAGGGGTCTTTGTACGGCGGTTTTGCGCGCGTAAACTTTTGACGTTAAAGTTGTAAAGTCATTTTTTGGTTCTTTCAAAGAGGACTTTTTCCCTCTTAGGAGTTTAGTGTCTCAAATCTCCAAAGAAGAAGGGAAAAGGAGGAGAAAAAGGGAAAGGAAGAACTTTGGAAGAGAAAAGGACTTTATGTTTGGGTACGCGAATTTGAATGCACAACCGAAGAAACGGCCGCCGCGGGGTGGTGGTTTTATTGTAATCAAATCTTAATTCTATTACGCGCGCATCAATGTGCTTTACTCTTCGAAGACGCTTTCCTGTAACTCTTCGCGTAAAAGTTGCCGAACAAAACCAACATGTTCGCCATGACGAACATTTGCGAATACGGCAAGATCTTCAAGCACTTCGTGTATAATAAAACGTAAACCGCGTGACAAAACACCACGACGAACTGCAATAACTGAAGTTGCGTGATGTACTTCTTCCACGGCACCGCCACGCCCATCAACGCCATAGCGTAATACGAATACATCACCACGTGAATGAACGAGTTGCACAAAGCGCCAAAGTACATGTCCAAGCACGGCGCCTGCTCAATCGTCCAGCACACCATCCACCACGCCCACACCAACAAAACGTGGTGGTACACGTGCAAGAAAGAAACCTGCCTCTCTTTCTTCCTCAAAATCATCCACACCGTATCCAACAACTCCAAATATTTGTTGTTGTAATGCAACCAAACCCCCAACGCGACGCCAAACGAACGCGCGTCGTTCCATCGACACGTTTCCCCCCAAATCTTAAAGTTGTTCGTTCTGATTTCGTTGACGAACAAATAACACACGTACACGTTAAACAACGTCTGATATATGTTATACACCAACATCATCGCCTTCGGGTTAAACGGTTCGTCTCGTTTTCGCATAATTTTCGGTCCAACGAAAACCATGCTCAAATACAATACGGACGCGATCAGTGGCGCTTCGAAGGACAAGCCATCGATCCATTTCAGCGTGGAAACTTTCGTCCCGGCCTTGTTTATACTCGCGTTCGCTCTCGTTCGCTCCACGTACGATTTCAGCTGATGAAAATACACCCCAAAGCTCATCGTCGCGACCGCGACGCCAGCGCTCGTCGTCGCCTCTTTCCCCATTCTTCTTCTTCTTCTTCTTCTTCTTTGGTGCTTCACTATTTAGGGGACGCAAAAGAAACAAAAAGCAACACGACTCGCGACACAAAAGAGATTTTTGCGAGACGGTATGCCGTGTCCAGCGAGACTTTTTATTCGCGACGAAAGGCGCGACGGTATGTCGCGGTCGAGGAGATGGCGTTTGTAAAAGTCTCTCTCGTCCAAAAAACAAAACCAAAAGAAGACAGAAGTCGGTTCCCTCACTTTGGTCCTTTTTTAGGGTTTAGGGTTTAGATAAGAGAAAAAAAATCTCGACAAAAAAAAAGTCGAAAAAATTTATCCAAAAATTTCTCTCCTTTAAAGGGAGAAGAAGAAGAAGAAGAAGAAGATGCGCGCGACGACGACGACGACGACGACGACGATCCAGCGTGGCACCGGCCGCGCTCGCGCAAAACGCGTCGGCAGTTGTTCGAGGTCGTCCGCGTTTTGGAACAGAGCAAGTGCAGCCAAAAAGACCTCGAGACGCGCGATGACGACGACGATGGCGACCACCCGTTCGGAGCAGCAAAAGCGTATCTCGATTGCCGCGAAGGCAACCGAGATGTCGAGCGCGGAGACAGAGACGGAGAGGACGTCTTCCATGGAAGAAACGTGGAACGAGGATGACATCGATAACATCGCGTTCGTGGATTTAGATGCGGCGGAAGCGACGGCCATCTCGAACAAGTCCGGCGCCGGGGCAACGATGGCGGCACCGGATTGGCTGACGCAGCTGAACAGACTGTGGGGAGGCGAGAGCGATATTCCGGTGGCAGATGCCAAGTTAGACGATATCACCGGGTTGTTAGGAGGTGGCTTGTTCCAGCCGTTGTTTAAATGGATGAAACAATCTGGTCCGGTGTATTTACTTCCAACTGGGCCGATTACATCGTACGTGGTTATTAGCGACCCGGCGTGCGTGAAGCACGTGTTGTTCAATTACGGATCGAAGTACATTAAAGGGACAATTGCAGAGGCTGGAGAGTTTTTGTTTGGAAAAGGCGTCGCGTTGCAAGAGTTGGAGCCATGGAAGATGCGAAGGAAAGCCGTGGCGCCGGCGTTACACAGGGCATACGTCGAAGCGATGGTCGATCGGACGTTTGGCCAGTGCGCGAATAAGATGGTAGAGACGATAGAGAAAACAAACGGAGGGAAAAGTATTAACATCGAGAGTAAGTTTTCGCAAGCCGCGTTGGATATTATTGGCATTTCGGTGTTTAATTACGATTTTAACGCGTTGGAAAAGGCGGCGCCCGTGATTCAGGCGACGTATACGGCATTGAAAGAGGTGGAGACGAGATCGATGGATTTGTTGCCGACGTGGCGGTTACCAGAGGAGTTTTTGAGAGTGGTTTCGCCGAGACAAAAAGCCGCACAAGATGCGGTGGTGATTATAAGAGACGTGACGACGCGATTGGTGGAGGAGTGTAAGAAGATGGTCGAAGAGGAGGAAAAAGTTGGCGGCGCCGAGGCGTGGGCGAGAGATTACTTGAATGAGAGCAATCCGAGTGTTTTGAGGTATTTGATCGCGGCGAGGGAGGAAGTGTCATCGACGCAATTGAGAGACGATTTATTGTCGCTATTAGTGGCCGGACACGAAACGACGGCGAGCGTTTTGACGTGGGGAACGTACGAGTTGTTGAAAAGTGAAAACGCGGAACAGTTGCGAATCTTGAGGCAAGAGTTGGACGAAGTTTTAGGAACGAAACCGTACCCGGATTTTAACGACTTGATGAAGATGCCGTATTTAGAGAGATGTTTCCACGAAGCCATGCGCTTATATCCGCAACCGCCAGTGTACACACGACGTGCGGTGGTGGAGGATAAGTTGCCGTTGGACGGATTGACCATCCCGAGAAACCAGGACATTTTGGTTTCTATTTTCAACTTACACAGAGATCCGAGGAATTGGGGAGAGAGTTCCTTGGAGTTTGAACCAATGCGTTTTGGCCCGTTAGATCGAGGTCAACCGAATGAGTTGAACACGGAGTACAGGTACGTTCCGTTTAGCGCTGGGCCGAGAAGATGTCCGGGCGATAAGTTTGCGGTGTTGGAAGGCGTGGCGATTTGGGCGACCATGTTAAGACGACTCGATTTATCGTTGGTTGAAGGTCACAAGGTTGAAATGACGTCTGGTGCGACCATCCATACTCGAAATGGGTTGTTGTGTGACGTGAGTTTGCGTGAAATGCGAACGGTGAACGAGGGGGATAAGATGGATTGGGATAGTTTAAGAGCGACAAAGACGAAACCGGGCGACGAAAAGTATTGGTTACCGGAACGTTCTGCCGGAGATGGCAAATGCCCGGTCCCGCATTAACGTCGTAATATTGTAAAGAGAAGCGTACACAATGTTCATGCTGTAATACTCGACACGAAGTGATAAGATTGTTCTTTTTATTACAAGCTTAATTTCGCATTTTTTTTTCTTCTAAACAGACTATGAATTTATATATTGTGTACGTTTTACCTCTCTTTTCTCTCTTCCTAGTTTATTCTTCTTCCTCTTCGTCGTCACCGCCCGCGGCAGCCGCTTTTTGCGCCATGCGTCGTCTCTTCACGCGGCCCGGTCTGCCACCACCCAACGGAGAGTTCAACGCAAAGTCGATGTGCTTTTGCGTCTCCACGCGAACCAAAAACGACGGCACGTTGACGATTTGCTTGCCCACTCTGATGTGTCTTTGCTTGATCAAGATACGGGCGTGGTGAACCGACTTCGCCAAACCGAGTTTAAATACCAAAGTTTGCAATCGTCTCTCCAAGAACTCCTCCGCTGTCAACGCCAACACGTAATCCAAAGATTCCTTATCCGCTTCTAACAAACCATACGTTCGCATTCTCTTTAAAATGGCGTTACCTTCGAAGATTCTCTTGGGATCGTCTTCGTCCAAAGTGAGTAAAACTCTCGCCGCGTTGCGCAATTTGTTCAACGCAAATTGGACTCTCCACAACTCTCTCTTGTTACGGAGGCCATATTCACCGACAGTCTTCAACTCCGCGTCGAGACGGACTTTTTCGAAAGGACGTCTCGGCTTGGAGAAAGTCTTCGAGTCTGTGTGATGTGAAGAACGAGAGAGGAAGAGGAACAAAAGTAAGTAAACGTTCCACGGACGACGAAAGACGCGGAAGAAACAGAGATGCGCGGGCGAGCGATCATCGCGCGCGAGAACGACCGTCGACGTCCACCGCGTCCAAAGAGGGCGACCGATGGACGCGAAGAAGCGCGTCGCGAGACGACACGCCTCATCGTCCCCAAAGCCCTGTCGGCCTCGATGAAAAATGAGAAATCCAACGCGCGCGCGCCACTCGCACTCGAGACACTCCCCGGCGGAAAATGGTCCGCAATGTAACGCGACACCATCCCACCCAAACGCGCGCGTCATCTCTCGCCCGATTCCCACGTCGCGTCGTCGCCCGCTTCTCGATTCCGCGATTTCTTCGAAAGACCTCTTTACGCGCGTGGAGAGAAAGACATCCAAAATCCGCGCAAAACGACAAAAGCTCTTTGGCGAAGAGAGAAAAGTCTCCGACGCGAGGCGCGCGCGTCGCGCGCGCGACCAAAACGCGACCGCGAAAAAAGGGTCGCGCGCGAAAGAAACGACGTTTTTTTACGACGACGCACAGTTTCTGAACACCTTAGCGGACGGCATTTCTTTGTTTTGAGTACAAATGCGCGTTTGCGTAATGAAGACACACACAACAACACACAAAAGAAGAAGGCGACACATGAAAAAGAAAGGGTCTTCTCCTTTCGATCAACAAAAAAAAAAAAAATCCCAAAACCCTAAACTCTATATCCCTATAGAGAGCAAAAAATACGCAGAAGAAGAAGGAGTCAAAAAAACGAAGAAGCCCCTCTTTAAAAGAGAGACAAAAGAGACACAGAAAGAGACCACATGCCGAGCGCGCGTCTCGCGAAAGCCCTCGTCGAAAAGCGGCTCGGAGAGGACAACAACAACGACAGCTTCTTCGAGGAGGAGGAGGAGGAGGAGGAGATGGGGCGCCTCGAAACGCGCGTGGTGGCGCCCTTGCTGGAGATGTACGAGAGGGAAGAGTTGGCGCGCTTTTTCAGGAGTGGGGGCGGGGTTGGGGAGACAAAGGGAGACGACGTTGACGAGGCGAAGGAGAAGGACGACTCTGGCGAGGAGGAGGAGGAAGAAGACGAAGACGAAGACGAAGACGAAGACGGAGACGGAGAAGAGGAGGACGCCAAAATGCGCCGACTGTTTGCGCGCGGCGGGAGCGACGGGCGGGAATACGAGTTGAAGAGCGCGGTGGAGGAGGAAGAGGAGGAGACGAAGGAAAAAAACGAGAAGGAAAAGAGAGGTAAAAATAGAACAAGTACCCATGGAGGAGAAAAAATTTCGATCGTTTGGCTCGACGGAAGAAACGAGGAGGAGGAGGAGGAGGAGGAGGAGGACAGCGTCCTTGCGAGAATTGCGCACCATAAATTCGAGGAGCACATCACTTTGCACGACCCGTATCTCCGCGACGATGGGCTTTTACTCTCTTACGTTGACTTAGTGAACGAGAAGTGCGTAGACGCGTACGCGTTTGATCGCGCGGATAGTTTTGGGACGTTTCGGAAGATGAGAGTTATTTTCTTTTCCGTTAAGCGTGAAAAGAATAGAATTGAGACTAAGGCGGGAGAGAAAAAGAAGGTATCGTTCACGATTCGAAAAATTGAAGAGACATTTCGAAACTGCGGTAACGAAGAGGAAGACGGTGGTTACGGACGAGACATGCGCATTGAACGAGCAACATTCGAGTCGAGAACGAACGCGGCCGTGTTTGAATTTCTTCCTAAAGGCACGTCGTTGTTTGGTGAGACGAAAACATGGCGGAAAAATGAAAAGAAGGAGAGCGAAAAGGACGATTTGAAATCGAATGCCACGATCAGAATAGGTCAAAATAAGGAAGAGGAGGAAGAGAAAAGAGAAGAAATGAACGTGAATGAAGAATCAACGGTGTTCCTTCGCAAAAGACTTCCATTTTTTGCTGCGTCGTTCGACGAGTTTGGCGAGCGAGCGGGTCGCGAAGCGTATTCGTCCGCTCGCAAAGCGCTCGAGGACTTTTTTAGCAGCGAAGCGATGAAGATGTTCAAAAACAGAAAGAGCGAAACCGCGCGCGACGATGAAACGGCAGTAAGAACAACGAATCCGATAGACAGCAAGACGAAAGTATTGAGCGTCAACGCGCAACAAGAACTCATTGACAAAGAAATCTTTACCGAACTCGAACATGAAGCGCTCCGTCTCGAGATCGAACAGGCTTCACGACAAATCACCGAAAACTGCCAAACCGTCCTCGCTCAAATCGACGCCAACAAGAAACACTTCCAACGTCGCGCGCTCAAAGACCGCGCAGAATCTGCGTACAAATCCATGCAAAAAGCGAAACTGGTGCTTGATAAAACCAAAGTAGATAACGAAAAAGAACGCGACGCCGCTTCGAGAGAAAACGTGATGGAAAAAGTTCGAGCAGAAAAAGAAGAACGGCGAGCGCCTCGGGTCGGCAAAGACCTCGCCGCGCCGCCGGCCGCGCTCGCGAGCGGGTCTTCTCAACACCTCGACGACCTCTCGAGTGCTTTTCGTAAAACGCGAGTCGTCTTCGAGGCGTGTCGACGTCGATGCGATCGGGTCGCGTGCGCGTCGGGGGTGGCGTCAGGGGACGGGGTGAGAAAATATGACGACGCGGCGACTCTCAAAAGAGAAGGGAATATTTGAAAAGAGAGAATATAACCTGAAGTTCTGAACGACACTTTAAAGTCAAACACAAACGATTCGTCACTCATTATCGCGCGTGACACGCATCTTTCGCGGCGCGTTGTTGCTCGCGAAGCTCCGAGCGCGTGCGTTCGGGTCTCTCTCTGTCTCTGTGTGTGTGGAGCGGTGTATTTTTTCCCGGTCGCGCTCGAAAGGTCCGCGTTTGAACGCGCGGTGTGAGCACACGCCCCGGCACACGCGCAGCCACGTCGTCGTCGATTGGATTCGATTATTGTGCGTAAAGAATAATAATGGCACGATTTGGATTCCCACCCTCGCGTGGGAACGGGAACGGGAAAGATCGAGCGCCGTTGGAGTATTATCCGACGCTTCACAGAGTTACGAGCACGAGTCCGAGAGGAAGACACGCGTCGAAGAAGATGTTTTTCAACGATGGGGAAGATTTTGGTTCTGGAACGAAGACGACGAACGGCGCAAACGCGAACAACAGTAATAATAATAACAATAACAATAACAATCCATCGAAACCACCTCATTCGCCTCGAGCAAGCGCGAGGCTTCGACGGAGGATGCGTGCTCGATTATTCGTGAAAGTGTTTCTTTTTTTAGCGGTGTTGCACTTCTTTGGCCGAACTGCGTACCATTTTTTATACTTTGTTAAGATTGGATACTTGAGGTACATCAAGTTTCCGCTGAAAGACCAAAGGCCGATCCCGTGCGAAACAGATACGCCGCCTACGAACGAACAGTTTGCGGATTTATTGCAGATTAGGGAAGCGTACGAGAAAAGTAGAAAGAGGTCAGGAGGCGAGAAGATGTCAGACGGAATGGGTAAGAATAAGGCGAGCGGCTCGCCGAAGCATCAATATCTGAACAGGAAGAGACGGGTGAAGAGGGATAGTAGAAGTAATAGGAATTCATACGGGAAGACGAGTGGACTCAGACGATTGTTAGATGCGGAGGAGGTGTATGGGAAGAGAGAAGAAAACGTGGAGGATGAGGAAGTGGGAGTTGCTGCTCAAGATGATAGTAAACGGATGGGATTTGGCTTTGAGAGATTTAAAGAGGAGAGCGACTCGGAGAGCGTGGAACAGGAATCCGTGCCCTCTAAGGATGATATCTTAGGGTTAGAAGAATATAACTATCCGGTCGAAATGCTCTCAAAAGAGCAAGAAAAAGACGATATCAACGAAGTGGAAAGAAGAGGTAGTGCACCGCGCCGAAGGGGATCGAATTTCGCGTCTCGCTTCTTTGGCGGTTTAGGACAGCATTCACCTTCGTTCGAAGATGGCATTAGTCGAAAAGTCATCGAAGGGGCTTCGAAACGCGCCACGGAACGACTTCTAGAGGACGCAGAACCGGAACCGACAGCGATGGTTAGTAATGGAGAAGAAGCAGATTTCCATCTCGCAGAAGATGAGAAAAGAGTCGGCGAAGATTTGGTCGACCGACGCGATGGTGATAAGCAATCTGACGATGAGTTGGCAATCGGCGAGAAAGACGCAGAAGAAAAGAGAAAGATAACAAAATCATCGTCCACTAGCATAGGTCTGCTGCCAGGCGACGACACAGACAATGACATCTCATACAACGACCCCAAATCGCAGCTCGAAGTCGCTGAACGAAAAGCTATTCTTTTGGAAGATGCTGTGCTCGAAGCAAAGAAACGATTGGACGAGGTAAAGGAAAAAATTGAACGCCGTGGCGCTGGATTTGCTATTCTGTGTATTTGTGACGCGCGCACGGCCGATATTTGCGCAGCCTCCGTGGCGAATAAACGCGCGTACGCGAAAATGCACGAATACGATTTTATTTTTGTTACTGAAGCTTTGGATACAACTCGGCCTATGGCATGGAGCAAAATCTTAGCCGTACAAAAGTACCTTCCTCGATACAAATGGCTTTTATTTTTAGACATTGATACGCTTATCATGAATCCAGAAATTCGTTTAGAAGATATCGCGGACGATAATTACGAGCAAGTTCTCGGTGCCGACCACAATGGCATAAACTCGGGCGTCTGGTTTGTCAAGAATACTCGATGGATGCGATGGTTTCTCACCGAATTGTGGGCGCAAGAAGAGTTAGTTCGAGGAAATTACGTCTTCCATTACGAACAACGCGCTTTTCATCATCTGTTCCAGACTAAAGTCTGGTCAAAAAATGTTGGTACGAGGAATGAACCGTACAACGGCGCCGAGGACGTTCGCAAACGCTCGAAAGTGGTCAACCAGTGTGTCTTCAACAGTTTGTTGCCTTGGTACGTTAACGGCGATTTTGTCGTACACCTTGCCGGCATGAAAGGCGTCGCACAGTGCTACTTGTTCTGGCAATATTACGAGAAGGTGAAGAAATATTTACCGCCAGTAGAGCCGCACGAAATTGTCGGCGTGCAATTGAGTGAAGAAATGTTAGAAGGCGGACCAAAGTACGAGTTCAGAAGATGTCTCTCCTTTCCTACATTGTTTTGGTAGCGTAAATCTTGGCTATACGAACGTCGTATGCTACTAAGTATTTAATCTACTAGGGTAGTATCAGTATTTTTCTAGTACGGTAGCTATTATATTTATTGTTTCTATTTGTAATTGCAATATCTATGTAATCGGCGGGCTATGAATTGAATAGAGATTAATTTCGTCGCCAACGGCGATTGTGTTATTAGCAAAGTCTCCGTCTCGATCGTTCTGTAAAACGTCGAACGATACGCCAAATGTGTTTGACGCTTCGCGCATGACAATCTCCCACGTTTTCTCGTCGCGTTTCCCAGTCTTTTGGTCGATAGCGACGGATTCGCATCGATGGCAAAACCGTCCGTTTCCTAATAAAACTGTCTCACGTATTTTTATGCCTACCTTTTCTTTCGAAGTCGATATCCAACTTTTTTCGAGCGAGAAAAGGTGCCGGTCGTCATTGCGAGCAGTTTTCTTTTTCTTCTTTTCAACGTCCTCGCATTCTACGCTCACGATAATGTTTGCTCGAAATCGCGAAATATCACATCCCAAACTCTTCGCCGAGCGTTCCGAGGCAACTAAAATCGGTGAAGTGTTTGAAAAGGTGCGTTTCGTGTCATCTTTCAAAAGTGCGAGGCAACAATCCACGTTGAGAACTTTCGAGAACCACTCGTGCGCCATAGGATCTCGAACCAGTCTCGCTTCGCGCGTGTGACCACGAATGGAAATAGAAACGTTATCATCTCGAGACGAATCAAACTCTTTTTCCTCTTCGCTCAAAGCTATGCGCAGAGTACCATTTTCACCAGCACATGTAATAACCAAATGCGTAAACGCATTCTCATTCCCATCCTTTAAATCAATCGCCTCTATCGAAGGCGTGATGTGCACAAGTCGCGGATAGGATTTTTGCGTCAATGGTATCCCGGACTGCTTCTCTATGAGCACGTATTTCCGGTCAAAACGTAAACCAGAACGAAGTAAATGCCACTTTTCAACACTAAACGGAGCGCACGACTTGATCGGGAACACGTTAATTTTCGAAATTTTAACGAGAGAAGGAGTAAATGATGAAGGCGTTTCCGGTGCTTCGTTTAAAAGTCCTTTATTCATCGATGAAGCTTTACAGACGAACTCGCGTTCGATGGTTCGAACAATAGCCTTCGCGTCTTTTACTTGACTCGCGTATCCAAACGACGCCCGCACGCACCCTAACGGTTCTCCATCCGTACTGTCGACATCAATGTCATCGCCGCACATTTTGCCTTTCGTTTCGTATAAATTTTTCACGCGATCTTTGATTTTGTTCTTCCGGATGCTTTCACACGCTCCGGGATTACAACAACATCCAGTGCGAACGATTATGTTTTGTGAGGCCAACGCGCGTTCTACTTTTGAATATCCAACGTGCGTTCCATCATCGCTGAGCACGTTGAATGCTACGGTTGATAAGGATACAATTTTTCGTCCATCATACGTCAATTTCTTGTACCGGTCGTCGTAATCGCTTTGATTTTCCAAGTGTTCCTCTAAATGACGCCACTGGGACCCGTAAATTTCGACGACAGGATTACCATTCGCATGCCGCAAGTTCCATAGGCCCTTTGCTAAGACCTCCCCAACGTGACCGGCGTTGATCCGAATCACCTCGGGTCCTCCAATCGATTGATACCACTCAAAACATTTCGGCAACGCGGCTATTTGCTGAAACGGAAGCGTACCTCGTTCCAAACCCGCCGCGTTTTCCTTGGCGACGAAGAAGTTCGTGTTCGCATCGATGACTTTTGCCGTTCCTCCTCCAAAGAATTTCCGGTTGATGTTCCCATTTCTTTCAATCATTTTCATTGCTCTGTTAGACACGAGAAGGAAACCAACGCCAGTTGGGTACCCGAATATTTTGTACGCCGACGCGACGATAAAGTCTGGCCTCAACGCTCTCTCCACATCTTTTAACACCACTGGACGCGTGGCCGCGGATTTAGACGCGTCTAACAAGATAAAGCATTCCGTGCCTTCTCGACGAATCTCCTCGACTTTTCTCTTCACGTTTTCTTCGCGCACGCCTTGACCGTGAAAGTTCGATTCGTCCGCGTACGCCAACAAGTGTTTCTTCTCCGCCGCGCTCGTCCTGTTCCTTCGTCTTCTTCTTCTTCTTCTTCGAAACCATTTTGTCTTCGTCTTCGTCGTCGTCGTCGTCGTGCCTTCACCGGGGTTCATCAATGTCACCGACGTCCACCCCGTCGTCGTGTTCTTCTCCTCTTCGACCAGCACGTGCACGTCTCCTCCTCGGAGCCACGCGACGTTCCGCAGGCCCACGACGCTCGTGTGGTTCTCCGCCGCGTAGCTCAACTCGTCTCGACTCGACGAAAAGAACACGTCCCCGACTAACTGTATCGCGCTCGTCGCCCCGCCGTTGACGAAGACGCACCGGTACTCTCCAAAATCCGGCGCCGAAAAATGACGCAGCACTCTCTCTCGGCTTTGCTCGATCAGCCGTTCCGTCGCTCTCGAAAACGCGTCGCTGCTCGACGACCCGGAAGAAGAAGAGTGCGGATTTCCCAACACCAAAGACACATCTTTCGCGCAGACGTCGAGCAACAAATGCGAACTGACCGGAGGACATCCGTTGTAATCGCAATAATGGACCTTCGACCGACGCAGGTGCGAAAAGTCGCGCTCGAGCAGCGCGTCCGAACACGCCGCCAGTA
>MDSZ01170460.1_pt1 | contig 24732 bp, 25 predicted proteins | sample 811201 | NCBI WGS metagenome assembly MDSZ01 (sample SAMN05326647, study PRJNA326480) | marine metagenome | isolation source: seawater | place: Indian Ocean: North | collected 2010
GTCTGTGCCATAATCGGCATAGCCGATTTATGCGGGGTCTTGTGGCGGCATGGCGGCAGCGGAGCACATGGCCAAAGGCCATGGGGACCGCGCGACTGCGGCGTTTTTCGACCCGTGGGTCGCAGAACACGGTCCCTTCGGGACCGGCAAGGGGGGGTACGATGGGGGCGTTTCGACGAACCTCGTTCTTAAAAAAATCATAAAACGAGTTCATACATTTAGAGGGGATAAAAACCTAGCCCAACCACATGATTGAGCTAGGTCAGAACTTTCCAAAAACGCAAGGGACTGGTTTGGGATAGTTATAATAAGGCTTTATCCTACATATCTTGTGAAACAATTGCAATACACAACTAATAGCACACCTAGCAGTTTGCTGTGCCGGTGCTGTGCCGTTCTCTGTGCTATTCTATATCCTTGAAATATAAGAAGAAATAGGCATATAGCACACCTGCACACCTGTTTTTACGCTCTCGTATGTACGCATGTACGCACATGTATGCGCACGGGAGAACGCGCGCGCGCAGGCGCGCATGTACGCGCGAGTGCCCTCTTTTTCCAGCGTAACCCTATGTAATTATTGATAGCACACTACCGGCACACCCCCTACTCAAACATGGCACACCTATGTTGACATCCACAGGCGTAGATGAAACAATTTGCCCCATGGACATAGACGCAGTACAGCTTTTAGAGAATTTACGTGTTTCAAAGGGCTTTTCAATCCGTGAAATTGCGCAGATACTCGGGGTCTCACCTGCCACCGTGTGCAGGGAACTTGCCAAGCATAACGTAAAGAAGGAGAAATCGAATGAGGATAGCGCGAAGATGTGAATATTGCGCGTATTTTGAAAAGATAGACATGACTTCAGGGACTGGTCAGTGTCGTTATAATCCCCCCCAACTGGATTCAAGGAATCAATCACAAGCCCGCCCGGTAGTTAGCGGTGATAACTGGTGCGGTCGTTTTTCAGAGACTTCTGAGTTTGCATCTGCGGGTCTTGAGGTGATCCGCCGGTATGTGGCTCGCCAGCTTTTGCCTCTTCAGGAGTGCCTTGGCGCTGAAGATGTTGACATTCCTGCTGCCCGGTCTGCTTACATGTTTCTTTGCGGCAGTGTTGCTTCTGGTCATTTGATCTCTGATCTTGTTGAGCGCGATCATGCGATGGATGACGTTTATAAATACGCGCGTGAATTTGTGAGTTCGTCAAAAAGATTGCCGAAAAAGGCGGGTTCTTTGGTTGCTGCTCTTGATAAGGTGGCCGAACTTGATGGAGGTGAAGAATGACGGCAGAAGAAAAGGTCAATCAGTTAGAGCGCGCGTTGTCTTCGTTTATGGAGGATTACTCTCGCGCAACCCGTACCTCTCGTTCGCTTAGGATAATTGCAGAATCTGCCCGTGAGCTTGTCAGGGAAGTTGAACACATGCTTGTTTCCATACCTGAAGGGGTGGTCATTCCTGTAAATCTTCCTTTGGTGAATGATCGTTTGTATGAGTACTACGAGGCGGTTAAGGAGGCGGGTGAAATTCGCATAGGCCCTGCTTGTCACCGATGCGAGGGGGCCGAAGATGTCATATAAATGGAACGTTTTGGAGGTGTTGGAGGCTGCGGGGTTAAGGGAAACGGGGTCTAGTGCAGATGAATCTTCTGTCAGTGGCTTGCCTTGTCCGTTAGGTACTCACGATCCGCAAGATACGTTTAGCATTTCATTGCCTTCTGGTCGAAACGTGGGTAGTTGTTCCTGTACGGCATGTGGCTCGACGTGGGATCCAGACACCTTAATAGGCGCTTTGCGGCTTCGGCGAAGTCACGATGAAGATGGAAATGAGGCGCTGGTATCTCCCGACGTGTACGCGGAGCGTCGTCGCCGGGTGGCGGCAGTTGCTTCAAAGTTTTACCAGTTGGACAATTCGAAGTATGCGTATTTGACAGATGAATGTCAGTGGTTTGAGGGTAAGGGCAATCAGAGTTTATGTGCCCGGTTGCGGCTTTCGGGCCTTGGAAATTATGACGCAAAAAAGCAGGCGGGTCTTCTTCAGCCCGCAGCAGATTTTGTGTTTGATACAACAACCACCGACCCGGTTGTGGAGCGAGGTGGAAATACGTGGCTCAATCATTTCCGGGGTTTGCCACTGGAGGCTGAAGACGGGGACTGGTCAGTAATACGTCAGGCCCTTACTCACCTTTGTGCGGGTGATGAGGGGGGGCTTGATTATCTATTAGACTGGCTGGCCTATCCGCTGCAATCGCTATATCGGAACGAAGGGGGTCAAAAGTGTCTTTCGGCAATTATATTTCACGGCGTTCAGGGCACAGGCAAGGGTTTGATATTCGGTGGGCGTGGGTTGATTCGCGCGCTTTACGGCTACAACCATGTTGTGGAGGTGGGGAAAGATACCTTCTCAGACCAATTTGCTCATCAGAAGCTGGAGCGGTCGTTGTTTGTGGTGGCAAATGAGATAGCCTCGTCGTCGAAACGTGATGCGGCTATACTTGATAAGCTGAAACTTTGGGTGACAGAGCCGGTGTTGTCACTTCGTAAACACTATCAGGGTGCTGACGAGTTTGAGTCAGTGTTTAACATGGTGTTCTTTTCGAATCATGATGACCCATTGCGGCTTGATCCAAGCGATAGGCGTTATTCGGTGTTTAGGCAGCAGGATAAGCTGAGTGAAGAACAGATTGCTGCTATCGTTCAAGAGCGGAATGCCGGTTGGCCCGGTGCCTCTGGCTTTCTTCATCATTTGCTTCAGCGAGATATTCAGCGAGATCTTGCCGTTCCGTATGAAAATGACGCACGTCAGCGCTTGCTTGAGTGCTCAACGCCAAAGCATGAAGAGTTTGCCCGTCTAATTGGTGAGTTAGGTCTATCTTCGATGTGCTCAGACTGGGAGGCAGAGGCTGACAGGAAAGGCCGCACTGGTCCTTTTTATGACTCAGAGGGCTTTATACCCACCGAAATTCTGGTGGAGGTGTTTGGTTTCTGGTGCAGGCAACTCAATATTCGTTGGCCGGTTCAAGACTACAAGCTGGTGAACGCGGTGATTGATGCGAATCCGGGCGCAGGTCGTGCGCAGAAATGGATGAAGAACAACCGCCGAAGGGGCGTTACCGGCTTGCCGGTTCGACGCGCCGCACCTGCTGCACCACCACCACAAACGGAGATGAGCCTTGTCAACTAACTGTACTAAATGTGATGACGGATGGATTTATTTTAAGGATGACCTCGGCAGAGGGTGGGCCGCCCCATGTGACCACAAGGAGATGAAGGATGTTGCTGAAAACAGTATTGATGATGGCGGTACTAGCGCCGCCGCCGAAGTATGTGGAGAGAGATCACACGGACATGGTTTTAGTGGTGATCAACCAGAGCAAGAAGATGGATATGGGTCAAGCGGAAACAATGCTTACAGCCATGATAGATTCGGGGAAACGGTGGAACATCGATCCTCTGTTTCTGCTCGCTCTATCTTACAGCGAGTCCCGTTGGACAAAAACAGCAGTCGGTGACAATGGGCGCAGCACGGGGCTGTATCAGATAACTCTTTCAGTCGCTCGCACTGTTTCGTTTGGTGGCTACTTTGAAGACAAGCCAAGCGAGCAAAAGGTCTTGCGCTCACGCAAAAAGCAAAAGAAATTGCTCATGGATGTGTGGGTGGCGAGCCAAACTGCCGCGGCATATCTGGCCCGCCTTCGGGATAGATACGGGAAGGGGGCAGACGTTGTTTACAACTGCGGTCCTTTGAGGTGCGGCAAAGGGCGCAAGCGCATGAAGTCAACCCCTGTAACCCGTTCTTACTGGCGAAACTACCGCAAATTCACTGCTGCACTCAAGAAAGTAAAAGACTTTCAGCCATGTAATTGACAATTAAGTGTCAATCGCCCTTTAGTTCAGCAATAAGATACAGTGTGCTCCATGCAATCATAACGGCATAAAGTAAGTTACTCATCGTCGCTACCTCCTAAAAAAAAGCTGGGAACAAGCAGGCCGATCCATGCAGAAACAAGAATAATAAATAAATCAGTCATCGTCACTTGTCCTTAAGCTGTAAAGTGACTCACGCTCTCGGGCCAACAGTTCCCGTTGCGCTTGTTTCACTTCATCCTGTAGCTTATTGACTGTAGCCGTACAGTCAGCCCTGATATCTGCAATTACAACATCATATCGGGCGCGCATTTTTTCGACTCTTGTGTCATGGTCTTCGCTGATCTCCCTCACCTGCTCTTGAAACTTTTCAACTAGCGTATCAAGCCTCTTCTGCATTTGAAGGAATTGCCAAACCAAGAACCCGGCAAATCCGCCGAGTCCACCAAAATCGATCAATTGGCGTATGAGTTCATCTGTCACTCGCGAAGTATAAACTCATAACAGTTTATAAGTAAGCACTTATCTACCTGCGCTCAACAACACCAATGTTTCGCATTCTCTCATATCTGGCGTGGGCTTGTGTGGCCACCACAGCAAGGGCGGTAAGACGGCAGAAACCGCCTCCGACTATAGGATCGTTTACGTTTTGCGCAGCCTCAATCACCCACAGATCTTGATCTGGTTTTTCGCTAAGTATGTGATAGCCAAGCTCTTTTAAAGTAATCATAAGCGCAGTCGTTGCTGCTAATCTTGATCGGGGCATAAGATTGTGATGCGCCCAAGCAGGCTGTTTATCAGCAAGCTGGATCCAAGCGCTTTGCATTGCATTCTCAAAGGCCATTTGAACATCAGCTATCGCGTCTTCAAGGGGCGCTTGCGTTATAGAAGGGTCGATACTAACTGTAAACGTTAGTCCTTCGGCGTCATGCGACACTGAATATGCTCCTCACTCATTAGAATAAAGTCGTTTGTACCAACGGCGTTCCCAGAGAAACGGGGGAACATAACAATATCGCCCACGCTCACTTTAGTGACATCCTCACCGGAGAACCTAACGGTGCCAAGCGTTGGGGCACCTGATTGGGTGGCCGCTTGTTGTGGCATAAGTACCTTCGCACCCGGTCGCCATGCTTGCTCGCCCTGCTGTTGTTTTTCAATTATCACGTTTTTGCCAAGTGGAACCGGGTGGTACCTCTCGAACGGGTCAAACCTATCATTCTCCATTATCGTCACTCCTTGGGAACATTCGTATTTGGCGCAGTTGTTCAGCAATAACCGGGGGGAAGTCTTCAATCTGTATGTTGTGCTCCATACGAACAGGGGCCTCAACGGGCGCTGCCATTGCAAGTCTCCCTATAATATCTTCAGCAACATGGTGAAAGAGCCATGCACGCGACAGCCTAAGCGCCTTCGCGTGTCGAGCAAGCCTTTCGCCGAGGGTGCTATCTACAGATACTTGATTTGTCACACCAGAAAACTTTGGACCTCTCATTGGCTTTTCTTGGGCTGCCAACCCTGCCTCTTTCTTTTCAATGGCGCGGTCGAATGATCCGCAAGCCATTCCTGATATAAAATCAGCAATTTGTTTTTTTGAGATGCCAAGGGTTTCAGACGCTTCATCCAATTTGGCATTCATGGAAGAACACACGGTTATTGTTGTTATTGACGCTGCCATGTCAATCATGTACCTAATAATTGGCCGCATGGCAAGCTCAAATCATGGTTTGCTATAATCTCCTTGAGGTGACCAATGCCAGACAACAATAAACTTGCCCCAATTCCCGGTCTTTCGACAATTACAGGCATGGTTGCCGCCGCCCAAGGGATGAACGATACAAGTTCAGTTCACATTGCGCTGGCGCTAAGGCAACTTGCAAAACTAGACAAAGCTCACAAAGACTGCATGGAGGATGACGGGTCAACGGACCCGGAAAAACTTCGTCTTTATATGGATGCGCTTTCAAAAGAGGCAAAGATTGAAAGGCAAGTTGCCGAACACCTTGAGCGCGCAATGGCCCTGAAGGGTGTTGAAGAGGTTGCGGATAACCGGTTTGCCAAAGCGATTGAGGAACATAACAGCAAATGAGCGCAATTCCGCAGAAGTACATTGATTTATGTAATGAAAGTTTTAGTTTTTGCTTTCAAAACGAATTTAAAATCCGCTCAAATAATCCCCTGACAGGCGTTTATGCCTTGATGCCGCTTTGCGTAAATGATGAACAGCGTGAGTTTTTAGAAGAAGTTGCACGCCAAATGAAGACTCGGGGCTTTGTTCGTATCATTGTGTGCAAGTCAAGAAAGTTGGGGTTTTCAACAATAATACAGGCGTTGATTGTTCACCAGTGCATCTTCAATGAGCAGACGTATGCGCTAACAATGGCTCACCAAGACAAGGCAACGCGCGAGCTTTTTTTAATTGGTCGCACAATCGTTGAAAACCTAACAGCAGGGATAGGCGCAAAGCTCCGGTACAAGCCAAAGGCAAACAATATTGAGTGGACAAACGGGTCACGCGCCGTGTGTCAAACGCAAGGTGGCTCTGCAAACTCTGAACGTGGCTCAACACCAAACATTGTTCACATTAGCGAGTTGCCCTCTTGGGATGAATCAAGGAAAAACACCGATGCGGCAGACGTTGCACAATCGGTTCTAAACGCAGTTTTTGATGTGCCCGGAACAATGATCTTTATTGAATCAACGGCTAAAGGCACCGGCAACCTATTCCACAAAATGTTCATGAGGGGTATCAACGAAGAGGAAGGTTTCAACTTCAAGCCAATGTTTTTCGGATGGCAAGATCGCCCAGAGTTCACAATTCCCGCACCGTCAGAAGAGATTGCAAAAGAAGAAAGCGCGCAAGCAAGGTTGATGGAAGATGCGTACAACTCTGGCGACCGGCTAGGGGCGCTCTCAATGGCAACAGAGCTAGGGTACTCTCAGTTACAACTCGACAGGGCGATGGAGTTTGACCTTGCGCCTCCGCAGGTTCGCTTTTGGCAAAACGTTTTAATCAATAAATGCGACGGTGACCAAGATCGCTTTGATGCGGAGTGGCCTCTTAGCTGGTCGCTTGCTTTTATTTCTTCTGGTCGCCCGGTCTTTTCAATTCGAAGGATCCAACAAAGAAAAGAAGAGCTTGCAAACTACAGCGCAAAACGTGGCAACTCCACCATGATGCGGGTAGATGGAAAGGTTGAGCTAGTTCAAGACGGTGGAGGAATAGGCGGTGGCTGGCGGGTGTTTGAGTACCCAAAGGAAGGTCACACGTATATCGTTTCTAGCGACTCATCCGGTGGTGGCACTTCCCCTGAAGACGATTACAGTGCAATACAGGTGCTTGATCGCGTAACAAAGCGTTTTGTTGCCTCGTTTTACTCCAAGATCTATCCTGATTTGTTGGGCCACCAAGTCGCTTATGCTTGCGAGCTTTACAACGACGCACTTGCAGTTCCAGAAGCCAACAAGGAAGGTCTTCTAACTATAAATGTTTTGCTCAAAGAGCACCCGAACACAAAAATATACAGGCGATTTGTTGAAGTGGGTAAGGTCCCAACAGGCAGCGATAAGAAATACATTGGCTACTCAACAAACGAAAGGACAAGGCACTTTGCCGTCACAAACTTCGCAAAGGAGTGGAGGCTTGACGGCATTGAAATTTTTGACACTCGCCACCTAAATGAAATGATGTCTTTTATAAGAAACAAAAACTCTGGCCGCCCAGAAGCTGGAAACGGAAATCATGATGACCTTATAATGGCCGCCTGCATTGCCGTTGACGTTGATCAGCAGCAGGCCAAGCAGGGGATCCCCGTAACTAAATCATCGTCTAATCAGTGGGGTCGCACGGAAAACGCAACACGTGCATTTAACAATCAGGTCCCCCGGATAACAGAAGAATTTAATAAGGGAAAATCATGGTACTAAAGATTGTCGCAATCTTTGTTTATTCCATTGGTGCAGTGTTTCAAGCGCTTGCTGACGGTTTTTTTTCAGCAGCATCCACAATTGATAAAAAAATGGAGCGCAACAAGTTTGCTAATGTGGTAGAAGAGTTGACAGATGAAAGTCAAAGTGAAGTTATTCCAACGATACCCCCTGAAGGCTATAGCGAGATTTTGCCGGGTGACTTTGAAGCGTACTATCGCGAGCAACTTAGGCTCAGAAGCATTAGCCCAGATGACCCAAGGATCGATCCAGAGTTCGACGAAATTAAACGACGAGTCGGCGGGGTAAGGTTGCCGTGAAAGGTTTTATCAGCAGCAGTGCAGGCAACTATGACGGCTTTGGTGAAGAAAGCCTCGCTAAAGATATTGCTGATAAGTTTCGAAAATGCCGTCAGATGAAACTTACGCTACATGATATTTGGTGGACTAACCTCGCTTTTGTTCACGGGCGACAGTACGTCACGTATAAGGGTGGCTCGCCGATAGAGCCAAAGGCTCCAAGCTGGCGGGTAAGGCTTACTCATAATATCTGCCGCCCAATTGTAAGGACGGCCGTAGCAAAGTTGACTCAGGCCCACCCAACCTTTGGCGCTCGCCCAACCGGGCCAGATGAAGACTCAATCATGCGAGCAAAAATAAGAACATGGCTTGCAGCACACATTTGCAGAGAGATTGACTTGCAGTCTCACATTAGCCAGCTTGTTTGGTGGGGTTGGGTGTGCGGTTCCGGCTTTCTATCTTGGGGCTGGAATCCAACGTCAGGCAAACTTTCAGGCAATCAACGTACCGGGTTTCCTGATGTTGAGGTGTGGTCACCTTTTGACGTTTATCCTGACTGGCAAGCAACTTCGCTAAACGATAGCAAGTGGGTAATTCGCGTTCACACGATGAAGCCCGAAGACGCAAAGCGTCAGTTTGATCGTTTCCCAGAAGATAGCGCAATGCGCCCATACGGCGACACTGACCACTGGGACTTTGATGATGACAACTATGACTCTTCGCTCCGCAGAGAAATAGGTGGATATACAGAAGGCGGGCCTACTCATGCCACTACTGTAAATGTATACGAGTACGAAGAGGCTCCAACTCCCGAGTTCCCAATGGGTCGAAGGGTTATATCAAGCGAAGGCACGGTTTTAAAATATGAGCCACTGCTAAATGGAAAGTACTCACTTGCCATGTTTAGAGCAGCAACAGAAGGCGGTAGGTTTTTTGGGGTTTCTCCGGTTGAAGATGTTGTTCCTTTGCAGCGAGAATTGAACCGGACACTTAGTCAAGCGATTGAGCTAAGAAACATGCACACAATGCCCAATTGGGTGGCTCCGGTTGGTTCTTTGAGCGCTACTCCAGAAAATCGACCTGATGAGGTTATTGAATATAACCCAAACATGGGGCCGCCACCCGCTAGACAATCAGCCACACCTATTCCTCCATCTTTGTTTGAGATGGTAAATTCGCTAAAGACTTCTTTCTATGACATATCAGGCATACATGAAGTCTCTCAGGGAAGAAGCCCTTCTGGCGTTGTTTCTGGTCGTGCCATTGGAATGCTTTCAGACCAAGATCAAGAAAAGCTGGGACCTATGGTAACAAGCCTTGAGCGGTGCATAACCGAAGCGGGGAGCGGGCTAATCTACCTCTGGAAGCGCTTTGCCACTCATGCCGTAACTACTGACATTCTTGGCGAGTCTCGTCGAGTAGAAGCCATTAGATTACATGCAAGCGATTTAGATGCCTCTGATGTTTACGTGGTGGCAAACTCAATGCTCCCACAGCGCCCGAGTTTCATAAGAGAGCAGATTTTAAATTACGCGAGCATTGGCCTGCTTGGTGATATTGCTGACCCTCGAACAAGAATGCGAGTTCAAAAGATGCTTCAGTCTTATGGAATTGACATGATAGAGGGTGACGAAACTCAAGATAGAAATTATTCTCGTACAGAAAACTATCGGATGGCCACTGGCGAAAAACTTGAACCCGCATGGTACGAAGATCAAATCACACACGTGGATGAGCACTTGGCTTTCATGCTTTCGCCAGACTTTCAAGATTTGTCTGAACCGGTACAACGAGAATTCGAGATACACCTTGCAAAGCATTATCATGAGCTTGCAAAACAGTCAGCAGGCCAAGCAACTTATGCACATGTACTTGGCCTTGATCCTTCTGGCGGGCAACAACAACAGCAAGAAGGTGTTGACAGTCAACAGTCAACAGCGCAACCTAGACCAGTGTATGACGCATATGGACCAAACGAAGAGCGAGCACGACCAACGGGTGGCGGGACACCTGAACTTAATCGTGCGGGCAATCCGGGTGGTCCGGGCGTGAACTACATGGATGAACGGACAGGAGCGTAGGTGCAAGCATGAGCGTTGATATGATGAGTAATGAAAGCCTTGACCCGGTGGATGCGTTAGCCGCTGAGTTTGAGGCGCAGATGGAAGCGCAAGACCAAGCGAACTTTGGGGAAGGCCGCTTTTCTTCGCCGGGTGACGTTGGCGTCAGGGCTGACGCAAGGATCTTTGACCCACCTAGAGATGAGTCGGGCAGGTTTACGGGCCAACAGGAGTCCCCGTCGCCACAAGTCACTCAAGCCCCAGCGGCGCTAGAAACACCGCCTCAAGCTGAGTGGGCAACAAAGGGGCAAGCAAAGATTGACAGCCTTTTGTCAGAAGAGATCAAAACGCTTGCAACGAGACTGAAAGAAAGCGAAAGGCAGGCCGCCGCTCAGAGCCGGTTTATTGAAAACACATTTCCGTCAGAAGATGCTTATCAAAGCTACATGCAGCAACGGCAGCAACAGCAGTACATGCAGCAACAGCCGCAGTACATGCAGCAGCAGCCGTACATGCAGCAGCAGCCGCAGTACATGCAACAGCCGCAGTACATGCAACAGCCGCAGTACATGCAGCAGCCGCCGTACATGGACAACGATCCGTTTTATGACATAAACGACCCATATGCAGATCCAGAGTTACAACCACAGCTTAGGGCGTTTAAGCAGCAAACTGCTGCACTGCAACAACAACTTATGCAGACGCAGCAGGGATACGCGGAAATTCAGCAACAGATGGCGCAAGTTCAGCAGCACCAACAAGCCCAAGAGCAGCAAATGTGGTTAAGTCACGTTGAAGATGAGGCAAAAGCCGCAATCGAGCGCTTTCCACATGCAGACGCTAGCAACGTACTTGCAAGTTACGCATCACATGGCGGCACAAAGTCGATAGCCCAGTGTGCGAAAGAAAGCCATGACAGGATCCAAGGGCTAATAAACGCAGAGCTTCAGGCCCGCGCTCAACAAACGCCTCCAGCCCAGATACAGGGCAGGCAGTCGTTGCAAAGCGCAAGGCCCGAAGTGCTGCCAGAGGGACTAATTAAGGGTAACTTTGGCGATTTTGAGAGAGTCGCTACGTTTACTAAGAAGCAATTTGGCATTTAGGAGAATTTGAAAATGGCGTTTGACCCAACAGCCACCGTACAGGACAGCACTAATTTTGAGGATTCACTCAAGATTCGCTATGCAGCGACCGTGGTTTCAATTTTAAATCGCAAGACTATCCTTCTAGGACGCTTGGAAAAGACAAAGGCGTTTTGGAATGGCAAGGAACACCGTCAGCCAATTCAATTGGTTAGCGGAAACGCTACAGGCGCTCGCCCAGAGGGTGGTACAATTCCGTCCGCTCGTGCGTTGATGGACGTGCAATCAGTGATTAGCAACAAATCACACTACTGCACAGTAAAGGTAACAGGCCAAGTTGAGGCTAAGTCAAACTCAAAAGAAGGCGCATGGGCCAGCGTTAAGTCACGTCAGATCATGAATGCCGCTGCCGACTTGCGACAATCATTGAATCGCGCAATGTACGGCGACGGCAAAGGCATTCTTTGTGAAGCGAATAGCGTTTCTGGTTCAGGAACCCCTGCCGACCCTTGGGTAGTTACAATTAAGGGTTACAACGATGGAACAACCCTCGTCAATGATACCGGTTGGGCATGGACTACAACCAAACACCTTCGCCGAGGTATGCACGTCGTGTGGGGTTCATACGACTCAGGCGGAGCACCCGGCGCATTCTTCTTGACTGCCGCAGGCGCGCTTGGTCGCGGCGACGGTTATGTCAAAGAAGTTGTAAACACCTCACCTTACAACCAGTTTAAGATTGTCGCTGGCACAACTGCCGTTGCTCCGTCAGCGGGTGATGTTTTTGTTATGGGCGATTTAATTGCTCACGGTAAACACTCATTTGATCAAGAGTGCATGGGACTTCGGGGAATTGTAAACACAGACACTTTCCAAGGAATTGACCCTTCTGATCATCCAGAGTGGGAAGCGCAAATCCTTCAAAACCCAAATGCAGCCGGTAGCCCTCGTCAAATTACAGACACGCTGCTGCAAGAGGCATATGACCGGATGAGTGATTTGACCGTTGGCGAGTGCGACATGATCATTGGTCACACAACAACGAGAAATGCGTACATCACTCACTTGAAGTCAAAAGGCTTAGAGCGTTACGCTGCAACAAACCTTAAGGGTGGCTGGTCAACGGTTACGTTTAATGGTGGTCGCGGAAATGCTGACATCTTTGCAGACAAAGATGCCCCTTACCGCACAGTGTATTGTTTGAACACGAGCGCCCTTAAAGCGTATACGGTTAAAACATTCGCGTGGGATACCACTGGTGGATCCGTATGGAAATGGCCTGACAACGAAGATGCGATGGTTGCGTTTGGTAAGACATACTTAAACCTTGGCACAACAAATCGAACTTCTCAGGTGCGCATTGAAGACGTAGCTGTAAGTGGTATTTATAACTAACCGTAGCTAGGGAGGATATTGACAATGTTTGGTCAAATGGACGCAGGCCGACTGAAATTTGCAATCGAGTGTTTGCTTGCAGATTTTGGAAAAGGCAACGTGTTCTTTGTTGTCCCATCTACGGATGACAACTACGAACAATTCGCACAACCGGAGTACGGCAAAGCGCCGGGAATGGTTTTTTCATACTTGCAAGACGCTGTTGACGCGGCAAAGTCGGGCAACGGGGACAGGATTTATCTTCTTCCCGGTATTCACTTTGCTCAAACCGCAGCGTTGCAGCACAAAATCTACAAAGACGACCTAATTATTTCCGGCTTACCCGGATACAGAGATGCAACTATTATCAAAGGTGGCAATGCTTCAGACACTGACATCGATACTGCATGGGTTTATGGACAAGATCTTGTGTTTAAAAATCTCACGTTTACTTCGTATGGCGCAAATAAAGAGAGTTGTTCTCTCCTTGGCGCAGGGGCTTATGGCGGGGTGAGTTATGGACCGGCATCAAATGTAAAATTTGAAAACTGCCGATTCACAGCCCAAAGCAAGACTGTTGGGAATGGCGTTGAGTTTTACGATGTAAACAACGAACTTAAAAAGTTTGAATTCACAGGCTGTTTGTTTGAAGAATGCGACAACGCCGTTGTTTATGGGGCTGGTACCGCAGGCGCAAGTGGTGGCCAAGAGGGCATTGAAGACGTGATCATAAAGGATAGCGTTTTCAGAAATTGCACTGTTGATCACGCCGAACCATCTTCAAATCACTCAGATGTTGTAAGGCTTTTGCTTTTGAACAACGTTCACGTTGACGCAAAGGCGGGTGGATCTGAACACTATATTGACTTGGCCAACGGAACAAACGATGGCCTTGTTACAAAGTGTTCGTTTGCGCACGCCACTGCTGCAACAGCAAAAATGGCTATTCCAGCGGGGATCAAGTGGGTCAACAACTTCACAGAAGAAGTTCTTGACTCGACCGGTACAACGGACAATCGGCCTGACTAAAGGTGATTTCCGTCCCCCAATACCAGAGGTCACAAAGGTTAAGACCTTCGGATCACTGGACAAAGGTAGTCAGGGAACTGTACCCCCCTGCCGCTGGTGCTGACGGGTGTTACGCAGTTGTGATTGCGTATGACCCCGAGTTTTCCGGCGGTAGGTGGGTTCTCTGCTATGATGCAGTTGAACCAATGGTGGTTGGCGCAGGCGTTGTTCAAAACGTAAATTATTTAAAATCATTTTACGTTTGGCAAGGCCCCGAATCGACGTACCTTGAGCCTTCAGCCCTGATTGCTGACTGGCTTCGCCAGCATGATTTATTTTCAGGTGACCATTGCGGAAGCTGGGAAGACAGACACTTTAAACAAGATGAGCGACTTATAGAGCAGCGAGATAAATCGGAAGAGGATGATTTAATGCACTCGCTGAAGGATTTATATCCGGGCAAAATTGTAGTCGCAGCGAGGTAAGCCATGAACAGGGGCGAGCTTAAGACCATAGCGAAAAGGCTAATGGATGAGCGCGGTGATTTCTGGTCTGATGCGGAACTAAACGACCTTTGTGCAATGGCAAACCGTGCGGTTTGGAATGAACTGGCCAGCAGGGATGAAGGGCGCGCTTTGGCCACTCGCACATATGCAGAGTTTCCGGCTGGCGCAATGAGCCTAAGCCTTACCGCCGCTCCACTGAATTTAAACTTGCTGCGAGTCACGTCAGTTAGCTCCCTTAAAGAAGCGGGTGTTGTTTCAAATACGAACACCCCAACGCCTTTGCAGTATGTAGAGCCAGAAGAAGCCGCGATGTACTATGAGTCCCCGGCAGATCCCTACTCCACTTTTGACTCTGGATCTCCGCGGTGGTCCGTCGATGGAATATGGGAACTGCTGCTTGTTCCACCACCGGCAAGCGCAATCAATTTAGTGATACGGTACATTCCACGGCTCATTGCCGCTTCGCTTGATGATGACGCAGATGAATTATTAGCCGTAGCCGGTGGGTCTGTTTCAAATGCTCCTGAATTTCAAGATTCAGTGGTAGCAACGCTTACGCAACTGATGGCGGCAAAAGAACGCGAGTCTGCGCTAATGAACCTTCAAGGGATCGTGCAGCAAACTCTGGGAGGACCAACAGTTAGCAGGCTCGCATCTAGACGAATGAAAGTTACAACAGGCTACTAATGGGCGAATCAAGTTACATTACTGGGCCGTGGAAAGGCTTGGAGTGGCGAGAAACTTATCAGACTCCACAGCATGACGACGTTTCGATTAACGTTGAGTACTCAAAAGGGTACAAAGAATCAAGACCGGGGCTTTGTTCTCCCAAAGGCGACGGGTTATCCCGTGTTTACGTAAAGGTATTAGATCCGGTTTCAGGAACCGGCAAGTCACTTGGCGGCCCAACCGAACCGCGGATGAAAGAAGTCAAGCTCTACGATGGAAGCAAAGGCATCCTTTGCATTGGACCGGGCGCTGCATGGACGGAAACGCTCACCATTCATGGCGCACCCCACACGGTAGTTAGGCCAAACGGCGATATTATGTTTGTAGTCTTCGATCTTGACTTAAACATCGTGTCTTCCGGCAACTTATCGTATCCAGACGGCATCTACATGAATCAGCCTCAAGTCAGTGCGCCAGATGAGAAGTGGCAATGTTCATTTTTAGATCTTTATAGTTCTGACCGTAGTCAAAAAATGGTGGCAGTGGTGTCAACTACGGGCACTTGGGTTTGGGATCCGCTGGCGAAACCAACAAATCCCGCTGGCGGGGCTGCCCCTCCGTGGCCTTATTTCCCAAAAGGCTACATGCGAGAGGTTGAGTTACCACCCGGATCTTCGGCAGATTTTGGTTATTTGTATGACGCATCAAGGCTGTACTTTTCGACTTTACCAGCTTGCTCAATATCGGTCTTTCATAACGATCTTGCTTACTATGCAGGCTTTAGAGATGACAGTGGAATGTCAACACAGACCACAATCGAAGAAGCCCAAGACAATGTAAACGAGGCAAAGTTGCAGGTAGGGAGAAAGGGCGTTCGTATGGATCCGCAGGATTTCCTTGTGTCTGATCCGGCTGTGCCTTTTTCAATCCACACAGATGCGCTATTCAACCTTGATCTTGGAGAAAAGGTCACAGGGTTGCAGCCAGTCGGCGAGTCTCTTCTGGTATTTTCAACCCGATCTATTTATTCGATAAACGGCGATCCGGTGCTTCAAGAGTCTACCATTTCAAAGGTCGCCGATGGCGTAGGCTGCACAAGCCCCCACTCAGTGGTTGCGGCAGAGGGTGCGGTTTACTTTATGTCATACGCGGGGATCCACCGGTTTTTTCAAGGACAGGTTGAAAATATAAGCGTTGGCATTTCTGAGCTATGGACTGGGCAACAGAAAAAAACAAGACTGCCAGAAGAGGCCAAGCAAATCTTTGATGACCTTGATTATCCTTGGCGAGTTGACGTTAGCCGGTTAGATCGGGTTACGGCGGTTCACCTGTTTGATAGAAAGCAAATATGGTGGTCGTTGCCAATTGAAGGTAATAGTGAATTTGATTCTCGGCCAGTAGCTCTTGTTTTTGATTACGCCAACGGAGCATTCTCGCTTTACACAAGCCGTGATGCGTTTATTGCTGGCGGTGTGCGGAATCAGTCGGGCACCTTCTTTTCAGACGGGATACAAATTGAAACAGGCGGCAGGTTACGAACATTTTTCTGTTGCCGTGCATCGAACACGGGCGCTTCAGAAATAGTTGAGCTTGATTCAAGGCCGTGGGATAGCGGCGGGAGATCGATCCCAATGGTCTGGCAGTCAGGGAGAATTGGCGGTGGAAACGTTAGAAAACTTTCATTTCGTAAATTCCGTTTCGACATGCTTGCTTGGGGGCGTCAAAACCTAGCTCTTGCATTACCGCGAAGAGGCCGTGCGTTCTTTGAGGGCGATGAGGTTACGTTTGACAAGATGCTGGCCGGTGAAATTGTTGCTGACGCAGACAGACAACTTTCGGCGGTGACCGTAGACGGGCACCCAAGGCAAGACAACACGTATTTCTTTGATGATGCTGCAAATAAGTTTAACGTGGGCGTTTTTAGCGAGCGTGCGTTTTTTGAATCGCGGTGTGACCCTAAGTCAATTGCTTCGAAGTACCTCCATATTGGCGTTATTGAAGACAGGGACGCAGACACTGGACAGGCCGGGAAATGCAACACCGTTATTCGCGGGTTTTTCGTTGACGTGAATAACGAGGGCAGGGGTCGGCGTTGAGAAATTCATGGAACCGCTTATATGTAGGCCCAAAGTCTACACGTGATCTCGGCTCAATCTCTGTCTTTAATCGGAACACAGGCCCTGTTATTGGCCCATCAGTTGATCTTCAGAGGGCGTATTTCTCTCTTCCAGAGGATGGTGGAAGAATTATGCTTGGCGAAGGCATCTACCAAATCTACGAAACGCTAACGATTACAAAAAAGAACGTGGCGTTTGTTTCTACGTCACCCGGTAAAACAATTATCAGAAGAAGCGACTCAACATCAGGTGAGCTAATCAAGGTTGACACAACAGCGTCAAACTTTCGATTGGTCGGGGTGACCCTAGAGGACGTTTCGGCCACCAACACGTCCGCATCGCTGAAGATCCTTGCGCCAAACGCAACTATAAAAGACACCGTGTTCAAGGATTATCACTTGGGAATTCACGTGTACCATACATATGGAGCAAAAATAACATGTAACCGCTTTGAGTTAGGAGCAGAGAGAGGGTCATATTGTGTCTATCTTGAAGATGCAGATGACTGTATAGTGTCAACAAATGATTTTCATGAAGCGTTGGTCGGCTTTAACGCGGTGTATGCCAATGACGATAGTGAAAGGGTGAGTATTGTGGGCAATCTAACGTCTGGCGCGAACCAGATTTCAATCAAGACCGGTAAACTTTGTTCTACTGCTGGCAATACTCCAGATGGAACTTCCGTTCAAGTGAGGCCGTAGATGGCATTAGTACCAGCGATTAACACCTTTAACGCGGGTGACGTGGTAAGCGCTACCTTATTCAACGCCAACTTCACGACGTTTAAGACGTTTCTTGAGGGTGGAAACCTTGACACAAATAACTTGGCTACCAAGTGGTCGATTGAGCGACTTGCCGTTACATTGAACATGGACGGCGGTTTAGCCGGTGCAAACTTTACCCACTACGGTTGCGCCGTTTTACCCGCATCCATTGAACTGGATAAGCTCATTGCAGCAACGGTGACAGTCGAAGGTGTTACAGGGGGCACAGTTTCGCTTGACGTATTACAAGGTGCGCCCGGTACATATGACGGGTCAGGCGGTTCTGCTGGCGCAACTTCAATTCTTTCGGGCGTGGCAACTTGTCCGTTTACTCAATTTACAGCCACAGCCCCCGGTTTTGCTGTTGCAAATGTCGCAGCGGGCCAAGAGGTAATCTTTAAGCTGACTGGGGCTACGGTGACAACAGCAGCAAGCGCATCAAACTTTTCTGCCGTTTGTGAGTTATGGACGGGCATTAAACTAAAAGCACTTTAGGGGGCACTATGGATATTCCTTGGGGTAAATTGATTGGCGCGGGAATTGGGGCAGGCACCGGCACGCCGTTCCTTGGAGCAACGCTTGGTGGCGTGGTTGATCAGATGTTTGGGTCAAAGGACAAAGACAAAAAACCGGGCGCTGACGTTCATGCCAAGCGGGCAATGACTAAGCGAATGTTGCTTCACAAGCCAACGCTACCGCCGCAACACACTCAAGTTGGTGGCACAACTCAGCTTCGGCCAACAGGCATCCAGTCGGTGCCTTATTTTGAACAAAGAAAAAGAGCAGCGCTACAGCTTGCAAGGGGGTAATTTTGGTCAACATTCAACGTGGTAACGTGTACGCAAAAAAATCGCCCATGGCTCCAAAGCCTGAAAGTCCGGGTTGGTTTGAAAAGTATGTTGTTGCGCCAGCCGCAACTTTAGGCACTTCATACCTTAATCAGAAAATCGGTGAGTCAATGCCTTCGACACAGGCGAAAACTGAACTCATGGAAACACAAACAAAACTGAATAAGCAGGCACTGGCTGACCCGAACTTCCAAAAGAAGTTGCAGGCAATGAAGAGCGCTGGCTTAGTTTGGTAGGTTAATAATGACGCCAGAAGATAACAGAGCAAAGCAGCAGTTGCCGTCACAGTCAGGGTTACCCAAGGGCGCACCACCCGTTCCAACGATACTCCCAACAAAAACAGTTGGTCCGGGCCAAAGTCGTCATCAAATGGTGCCAACGCGGGCAGCAAGGCCCGGAAGCGTCGGCCAACCCCAAGCACCACCAGCACCGGTACCGGCAGCAGCGGGAGTTCCCAGCGGGCCAGCACAGGCGGCGGCGCAAACAATGAAGCAAACGCAGCCACCTCCCAAGCAGCCGGAAAAGGCACAGTTGCCGGGGGCAAACCTTCCCGGCGCAGGCGCTATGCCGCAGCCGCTTACCCCCGAGAAAATAAACCTACTTAACTCAGCCATAAGAGCGCCAAAGGGTATTGGCAAGGCAGACCCAACTTACGCCGACCAGATACCTTCTTATATGCAAGATGCAAAGTATGGGGAAGGGAAGGTGCCGGGTGGCTCAGTTCCAGTGGATTATGGCCCGACTGATTCCGAAGAAGAGCAGCAAAAGAAGTACGACGAGGCCCATAAAGAGGCGTGGTGGGATACTTACGAAGAGGCACAAGCGGCCGGATACTCTCATGAGCTTTCAAAGGAAATGGCAGATAACCTTATTAAAGGTTTTACTATGGACGACGCGGCTCCGTGGTTGAATCTTGATTACAAAAAGACAATGGGAGCGGGGGAAGCCGAACAACACTGGCAAGATCCAAGCAAAATGTCACCAACGGCAGAAACCTCAATGGAGGAACTTCAGGAAACATTTAGCGCTCTTGACAATCAAATGTCAATGGAGCAAGCGCAGTTGTCTGAGGAGCTTGAACGCAGGCTTGCCGCGGGCGGTAAGGGTGGAACCGGGTACTCTGCCGCGCAAGTGGCAGCAGTGATGAATGAAAAGTCAGTGGAGTATGCGAAACTAAAATCTGATGCAATGCGGGACATGTTGACAAGGAATCAAGCGGCCCGTGATGCAGCGCTTGAACGAGACTTCCAGTACGCATTAAGAATTGGTGATCGTGATGCGCAAGAAAGGGCGGCAGATAAACTGTTATCTTCACAGAAAGAAACAGAGATCAGGCAGATGATTTTCGATGCGCCTGACCAAATAGTTGAAAGATACGGCGGTGATGAGTGGGCTTCAGGCCATATTGAAAAGCTAAATAAAGCTCTCGCAGAGGTCAATAAGGCTCACCCGGATGATCAGATGGGGGCACTGCTGGAGGTTCAGTCAAACATAGCAGTTAACTCAAAAGGTAAAGTCTTCTACACAGGCGAGATGATGAGTGTAGAAGAGTGGGTCAATAGCTTTGATAGCTATTATGAGCTTACCAAGCAACTTAAAGGTCTTGAGCAAGCTGCCACCAATCAGGGATTGAACTTATACGACTTCCTACTTGAAATGGGAGTTGATCCGGGTGACCTTCAGTTACACGGAGGTACATCGAAGACTGGATCTGGCGCGGGAGCTACCACTCACGATGTGGATGACTGGGCTTACTTAGCTGGAAATGTCTGGAAGGGCGAAAAGAACAATCCATACGTCCCGCCAAAGACGTATGAGGGTTAAGCCAGCAGTACGGAGATAGGTAATGGCAGTACAAATAAGACCAAAAGGAATTTACCTTAGCAAGCGGCAGCGGCAACGTGAGGATGAGGCGAGGTCAAGAGCAAAGGAAGAGAAGCCGTGGTACGAAAAGTACCTAATTGATCCGCTCGTTGGCGTTGGGTACTCGGCGTTGGGTAAGTACGTTTCTGACCAAATGCCGACTGCGCGCGCAAAACGAAAGAAGATTGAATCTGAGCGCGCAGCGCTTGCATCGCGGGCGGGATACCTAGACTCCCTTACCGAACAGCAACGGTACGTCCTTGAGTCAAAACGGCAACAAGATCTTCGCGAGGCAGAAAAGCGCCGCATGGATGCGCTGACGGAAAAGATAAGGCTTGGGGTTATCAAACCAAAAGGGGCACTGAAAGACCTTAGAGGATTTGAAGCCGGTTCAATGCCTCGAAGTGAGTTTGACGAATTAACAAGACAGGCAGAAAAGAAACCGGCCGCTCCACCAAGGCCCGATGGAGTGCCCCCACTGTTGAAGGCACCAAGGACCGATGGAGTGCCCCCACTGTTGAAGGCACCTAAGCCCTTGGCAAAGCCACCGGGCGCTCCAACACAACCAAGTACACCGCAAGTGCCACCACCAGCACCAGCACCAGAGCCAGAGCCAGCACCAGAGCCACCACCGCTGCCTACAGAAGAGCCACCACCAGAGCCACCACCAGAGCGGCCAGCGGGAATCAAGCTACGGCCACTAGCGTCTAAGCCAAAGCCAGTCGCGCCTAAGCCAGAGTTGCCCGTGTACAGGCCGCTGGGTCCCGAGGCACCAACGGTGGACCGAAAAACGTTAAAGAAAATTGGTTTCAAAAACCCCTATCGCAACGTGGGTAACATTAGGACTAAAGCGCAAGCGCTCAATTTTTTGAGAAAGAGAAGCCAAGAGTTTGCCGACTTGCAGGCGTTGAAAAAACGAGAGGAAGAAAGAAAGAAGTCACCAGAAAAGCCAAGCGAAAGAGTTAGAACGTTAAGTTTTAGCGAACCGGAGTTAGCTGGCCCAGAGCGCGAACGCTTCCTGTTAGCACTGGCAAGAGCGCAGGCCCAGCAGCAACAGGCCAGAAGAGGGAGAGTCAAGGAAGACTGGGAACTAATGACCAAGTTTAAACCGGGCACATGGAAGCGCGGGAAGAAAAGTGGTCAATATTATATGTTGAATCCTAACTGGGAACCGGGCAAGGATCCAATCCACGAGGCATTCACCGGGACAGGTCCGGGGACAAGCGGCACGAGCTTCAGATCTTCGGGCGGCGGCGGCTACAACCCTAAAGTGAAAGCGACAGGCTTTAAATACAATTGGCCGAAGTCATTGCGGCCAACCGTTGCCGCAATGATGTCTGGGGGTTATCCAGAAGAACAACTTTACAGGATGTTTAGAAAAGGGGGAACTGACCGTCAGGGCCGAAGTTTCAAGGATCTAGCGGCCGCATTCGCCCCGCAGGCAGGAAGGATAAAGAGAGGCGCAAGCGGGCAGGCAGAGGCTGCCTACAGAAAGGAGAAGAGTGAACTTGATAAGCGGGCGGCTCGAATGATTCGAACTGCGAACAGCATTAAAAACAAGGCCGATAGTGAAAAGTATAAAGCCCAGATAATACGATGGAAGCAAGCGGAGACTGCGAAACTAGATTGGAATCGCCGCATGGTAAGTGCGTCAAAACCTGACACATGGGGCAATAAGCCCTCTGAAGAGGATGTGAGGGCTACGGTAGGACCAAAGCCAAAGTCAGTACCGTTTCCAGAGCGGCCAGAGGGAGTGACACAGGCTCCTGCGGTGGATCAAGAGCCAGACCCAGTAAAAAAGTTCGGTGAAGACACACCAAAATCAGATAGAACACGGAAGCAAGAAAGAAGAGCGCGTTTAAGCCAACCACTCAAAACACGGGCGAGTAAAGCGCGAAGGGAATTTAGTTCCACGTCCGCCAAAGCCAAGGAGGGCAGAAACTACGGGGAGGGCTTGAGATTTAAAACGAAAAAAGCGTTTGAGGAAGCGCTTTGGAGCACAATAGCAAAAAAATGGGGACTCCCTAAAAAGATTAAAAGGTAAGAATGTCTGACCCACTGAACAAAGACTTCGACCCTATTGCCGATGTTATGGGTGAACCCCAGAAGCGCGCAAAGCCAAAGCCAAAGCAAGCTGAGGTCGGCGATGACTTCGACCCTATTGCCGATGTTATGGGCGAACCTCAGAAGCCGGTTGTAGAAGAAAAAAAGCCCGTTCGAGAAACCCTCTTGATAGATCAGGCGGGCAAGCGTGCGCCCGCGAAAGACCCGCTTGGTGGCGAACAACTTGCGCCAATGTGGGATGTGTCGCGCACCCCAGAATTCAAGAGCGAACTTACGGGCAAGCACAAGAAAGTGGAAGCGCTTCGGAAAAAGGTGAAGGGGCGACTGGCGGGCGAGCAGGCGTTTTTTAAAATGTTTCCGTGGGCAAGAGGTTCACGACCGCAGACGAAAGAAGAGAAAGAACTTGAGCGACTAGAAGAGGAGCTTTTACCGGTTCAAGTTTCTGATATCTGGAAATACAGGCAACACCTTGCTGCCGAAAGACACGTTGGAGAAACAAAAAGAGAACGAGAAGAAAGGAAAGAAGTCAGAGGGTTGCTTGACCAGTTTTTGGAAAAGAAAGGAATAGCAACAGCCTTTCACCCGCCAAGTTTAGCAACACACCCGCGAGAGCTTTCTTTATACAAAGAAGCAGCGCCCGGTGAGGATGTTCCAATGCTCGATGAGAAAGGGAACATCGTTATTGGGCCGAAGCCAGAGCCGGAATACGACCCATTGCAGGTGACTATTGATCAGCTAGAAGAAAGGCTTGAGCTTCGCCCGTTACGTCAGCGAATGTGGCTTGCCGAAGACCGGAGGCGAGCAAGAAACGCTTACCTTGAAAGCCTTGGCCACACGCGACAGTCAGAGAAAGACAAGAAACTTGAGGAACTTGAGGCCGCCGAACGAGGCTTGACACCCGCAGAGCTTGAAGCATCGCCCGAGTATGAAGGAGCAAGGCAAGTTGTTTCTGATTCTCTTGTTGGGCGACTGGCCGGTGGTACCTTGGGAACGCTTTCATCAATCCCCATGATGTTACTAAGCGAGGTTATTACCGGAGCAATGCCCTCACCCGGACAAGCGGCATCTGAACAACTCGATGAGTGGGGTTTTCAAAACCTAGCGATGTTTGTGAGAGGCACTACCGATCCCTATGGCGCGGGTACTTACGGGCCGATCCATGCGTTGATGGGAAATATAACGCGGACATGGAAACAGGCGGCACTCGAATCACAAGGCTTAACTGAGCAGGATGCGCGCAGGATGGGCGTCAGTTCCGGCACACCGTTGGCGGCAAAACTCACGCGCGTGCTGGAAAATGTCAATCAGTGGGAGCCAGTCAGCGAAGGAGAGTACACCGCAGGCGGTAGTTACCTTGGCGATGTTGCACAAAACTCTTTTAGAAATATGTGGCACTTGGCTAGCGGGTTGGCGTGGCACATGCCTTATGGGCTATATCGCGCGGGGAAGTGGGCCACAACGCCGCAAACTCCTGAAGAGTTTGCAGGGACACTCACCGGAGTGCCTTTATATGTGGGGAAGTATGCCGCGCACAGAACGGATGAAGTTTTCGGCGGGCTGGTAGGTAGCGAAACCTCAGACTTTTTTGGAGCATTTAGAAAAGATCCCATCTTCACTGCCCTTGACGTAGCGTTGCCCTTTCAGGCGTTGCGCGCAGGCGCGTTAAGTCGCGCAGCGGCAGCGGAAGAGTTTGCTGAACGGGCCTACATGGTCAAGGAAACAAAGCGCTTGCGGGAGCGAGTGCGCGACATGACCGAAAGGCAGCGCACAAAGCTACAAGACAGGATTAAGGAAGCTGACGATTTACTGTCAACGGCAGGCAAAAACACTACCCCAGCCGATAAACTCCGCGCGAAGCTATATGAGCTAGGTGAAAAGCTCAACGAACTTGACAGAAGGCTAGATCAGGCCGCTGCGCCAACGGCCGCGGAGATTGCGTTTATATCGAAACGTTCACCCCTGAAAACCATAAAGAAAACGGTAGAAGATAAAAGAAGCAAGGAGTTTATAAGTCAGGCAAAGGTTCACCGCGACAGGGCAGATGCGTATTTCCGAAGCGCTTTCACTTTTGAAAACATTGCGCGAAACCCAAGCATGTTAGATGAGGCTGTAGCGTTTGCCAGAGAACACAAACTTGAAGGCATTGATGAATTTGCAGCGCTCGAAGCAACTCGAATGCGTGTTTCGGCTACCCTTGAGCAACTTCATGTAACAAAGAGGCAGCTTGAAGCGAAGATCAGGGGACCGTTTGCCGACCAGATCAGAGGGCTGCGCGATGAATACA
>MDSZ01263487.1_pt1 | contig 24725 bp, 28 predicted proteins | sample 811201 | NCBI WGS metagenome assembly MDSZ01 (sample SAMN05326647, study PRJNA326480) | marine metagenome | isolation source: seawater | place: Indian Ocean: North | collected 2010
CAATACTGCTTTTAGATGATAACTTTCTGTTCATATTTTTACCTTTCTGAAGAAAGTTAGTCATCGATTAACCCCTTAGGAATAAGGGGTTTTTTTTATTGAAAAACGTATTAGACTGAAAAGATGAAATTTTCCTTCCCGCCAGTAATAACATTAGCCTGTTTAATAATGCAATTTATTTTGTACATGATGTTGCCACTTGAAGTTAATCTAAGCCTTTTACTAGGCTTAATCATACTTATAAGTTCAGTTGTTTTGATTGTTATGGCTTTTAAAGAACTGCAAAGCAATGAAACCACCTATGTTCCAGATGGTGAACCAGAGAGGTTGGTCATAACAGGGCCTTTTAAATTTTCAAGAAATCCAATTTATCTTGGTATGTTCGGAATATTGCTTGCATCAGCTTTTCTTATGCAATCTTTATCTGCTTTATTAATACCAATTCTTTTTTTATCAATAATACAAAATACCTGGATTCCACACGAAGAACAAAAGCTTAAGGAAAAATTTCCTGAGGAATGGGCGGATTATACATCTTCCACAAAAAAATGGTTATGGTGATAAAAGTTTAAGTATTAACTCTTTCCATCTTTCATAATCCCTAGTCATAAATGCATGTGCTTCTTCACTAGGACTTATTAGAGTTCTTTTTTGGTTTGTTATTAGAGTTAAGTCAAATAATTTACTTGCTACTCCAGCAAGTATAGCTACACCTCTAGCGGTTGATTCTGTATTATCTGGAACAGAAACGTCTATATTCAACAAATTTGCTATTTGATGCACAAATGTTTCATTGGCAACCATGCCTCCATCCACATTTAATGATCCAACCTTAATACCCGACCTTGATAAACAATCTACAATATCTTTTGTTTGGTAAGTTATGGAATTAAATGCTGCATTTATTAAATCTGTTTTTGTTGTATCTCTTGTGATTCCATGAAAGCTCGCTCTTACATCTGAATTCCAATACGGTGCTCCTAAGCCAGTAAAACCTGGCACAAATAATGTATTATTAGCGTTTCCATTTTCTCTGAGGTAATGTTCCGATTCATTGCTTGCACTAAAAAATTTTAGATTATCTCTTAACCATTGGACTGTGGTTCCAGATGCGTAAATACTTCCCTCTATTGCGTAGTAAATTTCCTTATTAAGTGAGAATCCGATTGTTGTAAGCAATCCATCATTAGAAAGAATAGGTTTTTTTCCTATATTAGACATCACAAAGCATCCTGTACCATAAGTACTTTTTAACTGACCTTTTTGAAGACAGCCTTGACCGAATAATGCAGCTTGCTGATCTCCTAATACTGCATGTATTGATATGTCTTGAAGAGTGCACAGTGAACCAAAATTAACATCAGAGTGAACAACTTCAGGCAGTATTGATTTAGGAATATCAAATAACTCCAACAAATCATCATCCCAATTAAACGTATTAATATTAAATATCATTGTTCGAGAAGCATTTGTGATATCTGTTTTAAAAATTTGTCCTTTTGATAACTTAAACAGTAAAAACGTATCAACAGTGCCAAAACATAATTGTCCTGCTTCAGCTTTAGCTCTTGCTCCTTGAACGTTATCTAGTATCCATTTAATTTTGGTTGCAGAAAAATAAGAATCTATCAACAAACCAGTTTTCTGTTTTATTAGTAATTTATTGGGTTCTGATGCTATTTGAGAACAATATTCTGAAGTTCTTCTGTCCTGCCACACTATCGCATTATATATAGGTTCATGGGTTTCTTTATCCCATATTATTGTTGTCTCTCTTTGATTCGTAATTGCGCCTATTTCTACATTTTTTAGATTTAATTTATTAAGAGTATTTGTAACCGACTTGAATAGAACATCTGGATCAATTTCAACCCATCCATCATTAGGGTAAATTAGAGGATATTCTTCTTGTGCACTTTGTTCTACTTCACCATTTTTATCAAAAATTATGCTTCTTGAACTTGTAGTACCTTGGTCAATTGTTAAAATTCTACTCATATGAAACTTAAAAATATTTTAACCTTTTTTATCTCTCTTTTTATATTTGTTGGATGTTCTTCAGTAGAGAAAACAGATCAACAAGAAGAAAGAAAAAAGAAACTAAATTCATTAAACGAAGAATGTGATTTTGCTACAGTTGAAAATAGTTTTCCTGAAGATATCTATATTTGCTATAAAAATCCAACTCGAATAAAAGAAAAAAAATCTAAAGAGGCAAAAGAAGAGACTGAGACAAGTGCCGAAGAAAACAAATAATTCATTTCTATATACCGTTTATTCCAAAAGAAATTGCTCTTTTTGCGACAGAGCAATCAAACTTTTAACTGATTATGACAATAAGGTAATAGTAAAAAAAATTGATGAAGAAACTCTATATTTTAAAGAAATGAAAGAAAAAGCTCCTAATATGAAAACCATGCCAGTCATTTTCAAGGATAATGAATTGATCGGTGGTTATTCTGACCTGATAGAATTTCTTCAAAATGAATAATTTTATTTTTTACGACACTGAAACATCAGGTGTAAAAGAATTAGATTTTATACAAGTTCTACAATTTGCAGCAATCAAAACCAATGAAGATTTTTTAAAAGTTGATTCTTTTAACGAGTTTTGTAGTCCCTTGCCATGGATACTTATCTCTCCAAAAGCACTTTTAGTAAATAAAAAGCGTGAAATATTTCAAACAAATAAAACTCATTACGAATTAATTAAACAGATTCACCACACTTGGAGAGAATGGACAAAAAACAATCCAGCAATCTTCGTAACTTACAACGGAATGAGATTTGATGAAGAGGTTATGAGGAGACAATTTTACTGGAATTTATTTGATCCATATTTCACAAATACGAATGGAAATAATAGGTTAGATTTGTATTTAAAAATGCAGGTTATTGCTCATTTTTATTATCAGTGTTTTCCTATACCTGCTTTAGATAACAAAATATCTTTAAAGCTTGAAGATATTATGTCTAACCTTTCTGTAGACACAAATAATGCACATGATGCTTTAGCAGATTGTGAATTTTTAGTACACCTCATTAAATTAATAGCTCAGAAATTGCCTAATTTTTATAAAGAAGCTATTGATTCAGTATCTAAAGAAGGTTACTTAAATGTCTTAGATTCAAAATTAGTACACTTTAATTGTTATTTCGTTCCAAGAAATAAAGTGACAAAAACCTATCCATTTTTTCCTCTAATGAATCAGTTTGGATTAAATAAATACATACCGATCTTTAATTTATTGAATGATCCTGATGATTTCTTAGATTTAAGTTATTCTGAGTTAGAGCAACTTATTCATAAAAAGAAAAATTCTCCCTTTAAAAGATTAGCAACTAATAAAACACAACCAACAATTAGTTTAGAAACATTAATTGCTGATGATATTTTTATTGAGGATCAATCAATTTTCATAGATAGAGCAAACAAAATAAAAGCCAAGGAATCCTTTATTGAAAAAGTAATAGATATTTACAATAACATTGAATATGAGAATTCTAATAAGATTCATATAGAAGAACAGATATATACAGAGGGCTTTCCATCTGCAATAGACAAAGATAGATTTACTCAATTTCATAACGCAAAAACCTATGAGGAAAGAATAAATATATCTCAAACATTTGACGATATTAGATATAAAGAGTTTGCAAAGAGAATTTGTGCACAGGAACACACTGACGTCATTGATAGAGATATTTTGATTTCTTTAAAAGAGTTAACAAAATCAAGATTTAATGACGAAGGACCATGGCCTAATTCACTTCAAAACTTAGAAGAAGGCAAAACACTATTACTTGAAACTGATAATGCAGATGAAAAAGAATTAATAAATCTTGCAATTAATTCTATCAAAACTAGTCAATAACTATATATATGGTGAATAAGTATATTTTTTATATATACTTAAGCGTAAAATTTTAGGGGTCATATTGAATAAATTATTTCTTTTATTAATGTTTTCACTTATTTCTTTTACAGAAATAAATTTTGATGGAAATGTAGAAGATAATGAGTGGGCTAATGCAGAAGTCTATGACTTGCCTTATGAAATTTCTCCTTCATATAACACTGAAGCTGAACATGATACTTTGGTATATGTAAAAAATGATACTGATAATTTATATGTAGCATTTAAAGCATTTGGAAATCAAGATTATATTAGAGCAGGAATTAGAGCCAGAGATGGAATAAACTGGTTAGACGATCAAGTTGCTATTGGTATTGACACATTTGGAGATGGAAGATATTACATAAGATTCAGCGCAAACCCCCTTGGAAGCATTGCTGATAATAAAGTTGATAACAAAGATAATTTTGACGGTTCATATAACGTTGAATTTGATGCCAAAGCAAATATTACAGATGATGGATATGAAGTGGAGTTTGTTATTCCAATATCATCATTAAATTTTCCCGATAAATCTAATCAAAAATGGACACTAATGTTGTCACGTAAACTATATAACAAAGGCATTGAATCAAAGTATTTAAACTATAAAAAAATTGATGGTGCAGGATGTATAATTTGCCAGTCTGAAGAGTATTACGCAATAAATAATATTGTTAAAAGAGATAAAAAAAGACTTATACCATCCTTTACAGCTAACTCATCAAGAGATAGAGATTTCCAGGGTAAGATGAATGAGAGTTCTGTAGATAGTGAGATCTCAGTAGGCGGAGAATATGAATTCAATGGAAATAACTTTGAATTTACAATTAATCCTGATTTTTCTCAAGTTGAAGCAGATCAGAGCAAAATAAACGTAAATTCTACTACTGCTCTAAGATTTGATGAAAAAAGAATCTTTTTTAATGAAGGAAAAGATTTCTTATCTTCAGATTTGGCAACTGTTTATACAAGGTCTATTAATGATCCTGAATATGCAATAAAACTGTACAACAGAGGTGAAAAACATAGTTACTATTTTTTAGATGCAGAGGACGCCAGAACACCAATTATAATTCCTGGTTATCAAAGATCATACAGTGGTTTACTAGGCAGTAGTCACGCTAACATATTTAGTTATAACTACAATATAGAAAAAGGGCAAAACATAGGATTTCTTGCAACTAACAGAGACTTTGAGGAGGGGGGCTCTAGTGCTTTATATAGTCTAAAAGGTAACTTTTTATTCAACGATATATATAAAACTCAATTTGAATTAGTCTCAACAAATATGGATGAACCTATAAGCAATGTTATAAATACAACAAATGTTTCAAAGGAACATACCTATAATCTTGATGGTGAGTCATTTTCTGGATATGGAGGGGTTTTTGGTATTTCAAGAGAGACAGAAAATTGGGAAACTAGATATTATTTTGCAACTAAATCCCCAAATTACAGAAGTGATGTAGGTTTCACTACTGAAAATGATTGGAAAAAACATTCATTAAATCACAAGTATAAATATCGATCTGATGGATTAATAAGGTCAGGAAATATTGAGATACGAAAAGATTTAATGGTTGATTACGATGGTAAAATTCTAGATCAAGAAACTGTGTTCTCATTCAGAGCTGAACTACAAAACCAACTAAATATAAATTTTTCATGGGATAACTCTCATAGGGCATCATATGAAGGGTTTAAATTTAAGAATATAAAAGACTACAACTTTGGTTTAAGTTATAGTCCATCATCAAAATTTTGGATGAGATTTGGATATGACTGGGGAGACAGGGTTGCAAGAAATATAAATACACCTGAGATAGGCGATAGAGAGGATTTATCCTTCAATTCAAGCTTTCAAATAAGTGATCAATTTAGGTTATCTTATAGATACAGAAAAAATACACTTACAAGCAAACTTACAAACGAAGATTTCTTTTCTGGTTATATAACATCACTGAGAGGTACTTATCAATTCGATAAATATTCATTCCTCAAATTAGTCCATGAACGTAATAATTTTAATAATGATTCGTATACCCAAGCGCTTTTTCAATGGCAACCCGATTCAGCAACAATTTTTTATTTTGGTGGTACTCTTAATCAAGAGGATATCGCAGGTACATGGGAAATTGAAGGCAGCCAAATTTATATGAAACTTCAATATTTATTTAATTTTGATTAAATTAAAATGTTTTATTAAGATACATTTAAGATAAACAATTATGTCAAAGATTACTAAAGAACTATCTAACATTCATGAAATGCTACTTCAAATGCATCGAGATTTAGGTTTAGTTGATTTAAATCCTACTGAAAAATACATATTTCTTAAAATAATCAATGAAATAGAAAATAATGATACTTGCACGATGCTCAAGGCAGTTGAGGTTGCAGATAAATCACGTTCCACCGTTTATAAAACTATTAGAAAATTAGTAGAAATTGGCGTTCTTTCAATAGAAAATTCAAGTGAAGATAAAAGATCATTTTTACTAAAACCCCTGATATAAAATATTTTTTGCTTCAATGAATAAATTCTTCGAGATTTCAATTTACACATTTATATTTCATATTCTCTGTTATGTACTATGGCTTATTATAGTTGTGCCCGCTGAAGGTCCAACAAATGTTGCTGCTCTCGGCAGTCTAGTTTATTTACCTCATGCAGGCAGGGTACTACCAGTTATTTTTTTTGGTTGGAAAGCTGTACCAGCTGTTTTAGCAGCTGAATTTTTGGAATGGGAGGTCCTTTGGCAAGGAGAAGACTTTTACCGAACAGCAATCGCCACAACTATTTCTACAATCGCAGTATTAGGAACTTGGGCAACGTTTTTCTTGCTAGGTGTTGATTTAAATCAGTCAGATGTATTAAAAGCAACAAATTGGAAGCATGTTTTCTTATTTATTTTTTTTGCATCAGCAGCAAATGGTTTGGGTAATGGAGCCTGGTATACATATATATATGGACAAGCTGATCCTCTAATATCTCTTAGATTTCTTGTTGGTGATGTAGTAGGTGCAACAATAATGTTAATATTACTTGTACTGTTCTATCCAATGTTTAGAAACTTTCAAAAATGATTGAAGTAAAAAATTTATCCAAACAATTTAAAGCTCCAACAGAAAAAAAAGGATTATTCGGAGCTAAAAAAAAACCTTTTTGGGCAGTAAAAGACTTACATTTCCATATTAAAAAAGGTTCTGTAGCAAGTATTTTAGGTCCAAATGGTTGCGGTAAGACTACAACATTAAGGATGATTGCTGGAATGTTAACACCCTCAAAAGGAACAGCATTTGTTGATTCTATTGATGTTAGAAAAGATAAACAGACAGTTAAGTCAAAAATTGGCTATATGACAAATAATACATCTCTTTACGATAGATTAAGCGTTATAGAAACAATTAAATTTTTTGCAGAGCTTAATCAAATACCTCCAGACACATATGTACCACGAGCTGAAAAACTATTCGCACAATTAGATATGAATAAATACTTAAACAAAAGAATTGCTGATTTAAGCACTGGTATGAAGCAAAAAACATCTATTGTTAGGACTCTTATTCACGATCCTGATTTAATAGTGTTAGATGAACCAACAACTGGTGTTGACGTTACCGGACAGTCTGTAATTATTGACTTAATTAAATCTATAAAGGACTCAGGTAAAACACTGATTTTTTCTACCCATCAATTAAATGAAGTGAGAGATATAGCTGATCATATAGTTGTAATGAAATCAGGAGAAAAAATATTCGATGGAAATAATAATGATTTCCAAGCACTTGATAAAAATAAGAATTTTACCGAGATATTTATGGAGTTAGTAAATGAATAAATGGCAAGTACTGTTAATTAAGGAAATAAAACATTTATTTAGAGATACAAAAACTATTGTTCAAACTGTAGTAGTTCCAACCTTTATTACTCCTTTACTAATAGGGGGTATATTTTGGTATGTTGGTTCTATAGCAACAGAAGAAACCAAGAAAACTTATGAAGTCAGCGTTTATTCATCAGCTAGTTCAGTTTTAATAGAAGAGCTTGATAAATCTGAAAGATTATCAGTAACAAATGCAGATTCTATTGACTCTGTTATTGAAGCAGTAACCTTCGATAATAGTGAAATTGGATTAGTGTTTGATGATAATTTTTATGAAGATTTAACATCAAACAATACTGCTGAATTAACTATCTATTCAAAGGATATTGATACGTTTTCCCAAGCACAATCTTTAGTCTTAAATATAGTTGATGATTACGAAGAAAATATCAGAAATAGTCGGTTAGAGCTTTTGAATCTTGATGAAAATTACGTAAACCCAATAACAATAAATGAAGAAGACTTAACAACCGAGGAAGAGTCTGCAGGTTCAATATTTGGAGCAATATTGGCATTATTCTTCGTAATGTATGTGATCAGTGGATCTATGTATCCAGCAATTGATTTAGGTGCGGGAGAGAAGGAAAGAGGTACTATGGAAACCCTTATTTCCACAAATATTTCATCAGTAGATATCATTATTGGAAAAATGCTATCAGTTACATCTTCTGCGATATTAACTGCTACATTTTCAATGTTAGGTTTTGCTATTCCATTAATTGTAATATTTATGTTTTACACTGATTCAATAAACGAATATTTATTTGGATTACTAAGCGCAATTGTAAATCCCATAGCTTTATTGGGGGTTTTTGTTCTTATAGTTCCATTGAGTGTATTTATGGGTGCATTTTTACTGGCAATATCTGTGTATGCTAAAACCCCAAAAGAGGCAGGCTTATTATTAGGCAATGTACTTATTGTTTTTATTATTCCTTGTTATATTCCTTTAATTAATCCTGGACTTGAATTAGATTTTGTTGGTGCATTAATACCTTGTTATAACTTAGCATTAATAACTAATAATCTAATTGCTGGTACCGTTGATTGGTTTCTTTATTCTGTAGCTCTTATTTCAACAATTGTTTATTGTTGTATCGCTATTTATATTACATACATCATGTTTGACGACGAAAATGTAATATTCAGAAGTTAATGCAAGTAATAAATACTCCTATATCTCCATATATACAAAATGCACCAATAGCATATTGTGAGGAAACTCAAAAATGTATATTTATTGATCCGGGAGATGAAATTGATAAATTAATTAATGTTCAACAAAATTTAAGTCTAACTCCAGAATATATCTTTATTACTCATGGACACATAGATCATGCTGGAGCTGCTAAAGAATTAGCTACCAAACTCAAACTTGATATTATCGGACCACACATTAATGATAATTTCTTACTTCAAGCACTAGAAATTCAAGGTGAGATGTATGGTATGAAAGCTCAAAACTTTACACCCAATAAATGGTTAAATCATGGTGATACTATTACATTTGGTAATCAAACATTGGATATTAAACATTGTCCAGGACATGCACCAGGACATGTAATTGGTATAAATCATAAAGCAAAAAAAATTATTGCAGGGGATGTTTTGTTTAATGGAAGTATTGGGAGAACAGACTTACCACAAGGCAATTATCAAGATTTAATAAATTCTATACATAGCCAACTCTTAGTTTTAGATGATTCGTATATAGTTCATTGTGGTCATGGTCCAGATACATCTATTGGACATGAACGTAAAACTAACCCATTTTTAAATGCTTAATTCAGTATCTAAAAAAATATTTAAAGAAGTTATTCAATTGTCCAAACGTAATTTATCTAATAATAAAGTGCCCATCGCAGCAATTATCTTTGATTATAAAAAACAACAAATTGTTGCTAAAGCTGTAAATACTGATTCTCCTATTGGTCATGCAGAATTGGAAGTAATTAGAGACGCACTTAATGCTAAGCAATCAAATCGTTTAGATGATTGTGATATCTACGTAACTATAGAACCTTGTCTTATGTGCGCCACTGCTATAAGTAAGTGCCATATAAGAAGAATATATTTTGGAGCAGAAGATGAAAAGGGTGGAGCTATACTCAATGGCCCTCGAATTTTTGAAAATAAAAATATGAAGAAAGTTGAAATAATTTCACATATACAAGAAGAGGAAACCAGTAATTTGCTCAAAAAATTCTTTAGATCAAAAAGAAATAAATAAAAGGCAGTTATAATAATAATCATGTCGAATCTAGATCTTGTGCTCAAAGGAGGAACAGTTTTTCTACCAAATGGTCGAATTACTACTGACATTGGTATCAAAGATGGAAAAATTTCAATAATTGGTCGATGTGATACTGCTGATAAGATTATAAATTGTTCAAATTTATTCGTATTTCCTGGACTAATTGATACACAATGTCATTTTAGAGAGCCTGGTGGTGAACACAAAGAAACTATTCAAACTGGCACTATGTCTGCTGCTCTTGGAGGTATAGTCGGCATCTTTGAAATGCCGAATACTAATCCTTTAACAACTACACCAGAAGCATTAGAACACAAAATAAAAAGGGGGACCGATACAGCATATACAGATTTTGCATATTATTTTGGTGGGACCTATGAAAATTCAAAAAATTTACCAAACTGGGAAAATTTAGAAGGTGTATGTGGAATAAAAATCTTTATGGGTGCTAGTACTGGTAATCTGCTTTCTGCTACAGATGAAGAGGTAGAGGCTGTAGTTGAGAATGGTGAGAGAGTAATAGCTGTACATGCTGAAGATGAATTTTTAATGAATGAAAATAAAAAAACAATATTAAAAGATAGCAATGATGTTGGTATGCATTGTAAATGGCGAGATGTAAATAGTTCATTAAATGCTACCAAACGTGTTGTATCTTTAGCAAAAAAACACAATAGACATGTCCATGTTTTACATATTACAACTGCAGATGAAATGGATTTTTTAAGAGCTAATAAAGATACTGCAACAGTAGAAGTTTTACCTAATCATTTAACACTTCATGCACCAGATTGTTACGAAGAACTTGGTACCCTGGCACAACAAAATCCACCAATAAGAGAAAAATATCATCAAGATGCATTATGGAAAGCTATTAACGATGGTACTGTTGATATAGTTGCATCTGATCACGCACCTCATACAATTGATGAAAAATCTGGAACTTATCCTAATACGCCAAGCGGTACTCCGGGTGTACAAACTCTATTACCGATAATGTTAAATCATGCAGCTAATGAAAAATTATCTTATGAAAGAGTTGTAGAATTAATGGCTTATGGACCAATAAAAGTACATAAAATAAAAAATAAATGTTTAATTTCTGAGGGTTATGACGCTGACTTTACAGTTGTAGATCCAAAACTTACTCATATTATATCTAATTCTGAACAAGCATCTAAATCAGGATGGACACCGTATGATGGGAAAAAGATCAAAGGTATGCCAATTATGACAATTATTCGAGGTTCGGTAGTAATGAGAGAAGGGGAGCTTCTTGATAAGATTACAGCTAAACCTATAGAGTTTACAATTTAGGGAACTGGGTCATGACCACAACCACCCCATGGATGACACTTAATAATCCTTTTGAAAGCTAACCAACTTCCTTTAAGTGGACCATGTTTTTGAATTGCTTCTACAGCATATTGAGAACATGTAGGAGTAAAACGACAACTTGGTCCTAATAAGGGAGATATAAGAATTTGATATGCCTTAATTGGAAAAATTAAAATTAGTCCAAAAAATTTAATCATTATTATTGAAGTGGATTATGTGATTCTAATAAAAGGTTTTCTAAGAATTTATCAACAGACATTACTTCATTTTTTACAGATCCTAACTTTCTAACTGAGACAGTTCTATCAGTAATTTCTTTTTTACCTACAGCAACTATATAGGGAACTTTTTGTAAACTGTGTTCTCGTACTTTATAACTTATTTGCTCATTCCTAACATCTAGTTCGGATCGAATGCCCTTTGTAATTAATTTTTCATGCAATTCTTTAGCATAATCATTCGCTTCATCGGTAATTGCTGCAACAACTGTTTGTGTTGGAGATAACCAGATAGGTAATTTTCCCTCATAATTTTCTAACAAGATTCCAATAAATCTTTCAAAAGATCCTAATGCGGCCCTATGAAGTAGGACAGGTGTATGTTTAGCTCCATCTTCTCCAATAAAAGTTGAATCAAATCTTCCTGGTAAATTAAAGTCCACTTGAAGTGTGCCACATTGCCATTTTCTTCCAATTGCATCAGTAAGAACAAAATCTAATTTTGGACCGTAAAAAGCTCCATCTCCTTCATCTATGAAATATTCTAGTTTTAATTTCTCAATAGCGTCTTGTAGAGCCCTTTCTGCTTTATCCCAACTTGCATCAGTACCTATTCTTTTTTCAGGCCTTGTTGAGAGTTTAATTTTAAACTCCGTAAACCCTAAGTCTCTATACATGGTAGATAGGAGATCAATAAAACCTTTTGTTTCACTCTCGATTTGATCTTCTGTACAAAAAATATGACCATCATCTTGAGCAAAACCTCTTACACGCATCAGTCCATGCATTGTTCCAGAAGCCTCGTATCTATGGCATTTTCCAAACTCAGAAAGCCTAAATGGTAAGTCTCTATAGGATTTAATGCCCTGATTATAGATTTGAACGTGATTAGGACAATTCATTGGTTTTAAAGCATTTGTTCGTTTCTCATTAGCGTGTTCTTCATCTATCTCAGTTATGAACATATTTTCTCTATATTTATCCCAATGGCCTGATGTTTCCCATAACTTTCTGTCGACAACTTCAGGGGTATTTACTTCTCTATAACCTGACCTTTTTTGCATTTCTCTCACGTAATATTGAAGTTGTGTGTAGATAGTCCAGCCTTTTGGATGCCAAAAAACCATGCCAGGGGCTTCTTCTTGAAAATGAAATAAATCCATTTCTTTACCAAGTTTTCTATGATCAACTTGTTCTGCTTTTTCTAATCTTTCTAAGTAAGCACTTAATTCCTTTTTAGTTCTCCATGCTGTCCCGTAAATTCTGGTAAGCATGGGCTTTGTGGAGTCTCCTCGCCAATAGGCACCTGAAACTTTAGTTAATTTAAATTCACCAATTAAACCTAAATTAGGTAAATGAGGACCTCTGCATAAATCTATGAAACCAGAAGTACTTTGTGTATAAATTTGAAAATTATCACTTTGCTCTGAGCTAGATATAATTTCTGCTTTAAATGTTTCATCTTGTTCATCAAATAATGAGATTGCTTCTTTTTTTGAGTGATAAGTTTTATTGATGTCTGAACTATCTTTAAGGATATTCATCATCTCTTTTTCTATTTTTGGTAGGTCATCTACGGAAACCGGTTTAGATGGCAAAAAATCATAATAAAAACCATCTTCTATAGTTGGTCCAATAGCAAGTTTGGCATCAGGATAAAGGTTTTTTAAAGCACTCGCTAAAACTTGGGCAGTCAATGTATGACGCATTATATCAAGCCCTTCATCAGATTTAATTGTAATGACAGAAACTGTAGCCATGTCTTCAAGCGAATCAGACAAATCCCTTTGTTCATTATTTATTTCAATAGCAACAGCATCTTTAGCTAACCCAGGTCCAATGGATAATGCTAAATCTAGACCTGTACTACCTTTTGGTAGCTCTTTAATTGATCCATCAGGTAATGTAACTTTTATATTTTCCATTCAGTTTTTCCATTAACGTCTTCTATAGACACATTCATTTTACTTAATTTATCCCTTATTTTGTCTGCTAGTTCATAATCACCTTCATTTCTGGCTGCATTTCTTTCTTTTAATAATTTTTCTATTTCCTGAATTTTAGTGTCATCGATTGATGTATCTTGAGTAGACCCTTCAAATATATATTTATAGGTAGCAACCTCATTAGGATCAAAAGTAGATGATTGAACTAAATCTTGCATAATTCTTATAGCTTTTGGTGTATTCAGGTCATCTAATAATGCATCTGCTATTTTAGTGGTTTTCACAAACTTGGGTTTTACGTGTTCATGTTTCGCTAAAAAACTATTAATTTTTTTTGATATAGATTTAGCTTGATCTAAAAGTTTTTTGCTCCAAGGTATAGGTTGTCTGTATTGAGTAGATAAAAGTGCTAGGCGTACATGATTTCCTTGATAGTCATTTAATAAATCTTTTATGTAAATAACATTACCCAATGATTTTGACATTTTCTCAGCCTCTAAATTTAAAAACCCATTATGAAACCAATATCTAGCAAAATCTGTAGCATTATCCAAATCATTGCATGCGCAAGTTTGTGCAATTTCATTTTCATGATGAGGAAATTTAAGGTCATTACCACCTCCGTGAATATCAAATGGTATATCAAGTGTTATTTCAGACATAACTGAACACTCTAGATGCCAGCCTGGTCTTCCAAATCCCCAAGGTGAATTCCATCCAGGTTCATCTTCATTTGAAGGTTTCCATAATATAAAATCGTTTTCATTTTCTTTGTATGATTCAACTTCAACTCGTTTTCCATGTTCTTGTTCATCTATTTTACGACCAGACAAGCTACCATAATTTTTAAATGTATTTACCCTAAATAAAACATTTCCATTTGCCTCATATGCATTATCGAGACTTATTAATTTTTCTATGTAAGCAATCATTTCTTTAATGAAATCCGTTGCAAAAGGCTGTATATCTGGTGGATTGATACCAATTAAACCTATATCCTCCATATAGATATCAAAATATTTTTTCGTTAGATCTTTAATAGGTAAATTTTCACGCTTTGAAGCCTCAATTATTTTGTCATCTATATCAGTGATATTTGAAACATAAGTAACCTTTGGATATAAGCCTTTTAGAACTTTAGAGAGTAAATCTGCGGCAAGGAAAGCTCTCGCATTACCTATATGAATCTTGTTATAGACCGTTGGTCCACAAGAATAAAATTTAACGTGTTTAGAGTTTAAAGGAATAAATTCCTCTTTTTGTTTAGAGAGACTGTTATATAAATACATCCTTTACTATTTATAAAAACTCGCTGAGTTACTTTCGTGTTCAGAGACTTCAACTGATACTACTTCAACATCCAAATTTGCGAGGCTTTGTTGAATAAATTCAAAAGTCATTTTAGCGAAATACTCGCAACTAATTTTATCCAATACTATAACTTTTGCGGTTTTATTATTTAAGCTCATTAAAAGCTCAAACTCAGGATCATCCTTTGCAATTAATAATGTGTGATCAAAATTTTCACTTAACCATTTATCGAGGAATTCAAAATTTCCGAAATCATACACCCAGTTATTAATATCGAGACTAGGCGATTCAAGTACCACCTTAAAAGCTAGACTGTAACCATGAAGATTTTTACAGTGTGAATCGGCTGACCATTGTCTAAAAGCACATGAAAAACCTCTACTGTGACCATAATTTTTTGTGACTCTATACATTGTTATTTAATTTATCTATTAAGTAGCCAAAAGGTAATCCATTTATAGCTTCAAGGCTTCCTGTAATTTCTGAAAATAATGTATATCCATTTTTTTCAAACATATATGAACCACAAGATTGTAAAGGTTTATCAAGCATTACGTAATCCATAATATCTTTTTCCGTTAGTTTTTTCATAGTCATCTTGCTTACAACAGTTTCAGATAAAATTATTGCTCCTTGTTTTAGAAAAACGTATGAGCCAATAAGTTCGTGTGTTTTACCTGATAATTGTTTTAAATTCTGTACAGCCTTCTTTACTGTTAAAGGTTTACTGAATATTTTGTTATTCAAATGACAAATTTGATCACAACCTAGGATTACATTTTCATAATCCCTCGATAAACTTAGTGCTTTCTCTTTCGCTAAACAAAGACTTAAATCTTTGGGATTTAGATTAGCTGTTAATTTAAAGGATTCCTCGTCAAATTTATGATTTATGATTTTGTAAGGAAAATCATATTTACTGATTATTTTTTTTCTTATCTCTGAAGATGAAGCTAGAACAAGCTCTGAGTGATTCAATTATTTCTTAGGTAGCGTCACAAACGACAAGAATTCGTTTCTTGTAACTGAGTTTTCCTTGAAGATTCCTTTCATTGCACTTGTAACTGTAGATGATTCTGGTTTATGTACTCCTCTAGTTGTCATGCATTGGTGGCTTGCATCAATAACTACAGCAACACCTTTAGGTTCTAATACTTTTTGTATTACGTTAGCAATTTGAGAAGTCATTGTTTCTTGGGTTTGTAATCTTTTACCAAAGACATCAACAATTCTTGCAAGCTTACTTATACCAACAACTCTATTATTAGGTATATACCCAATATGGGCTTTACCTAGAATAGGAACAATATGGTGTTCACAATGAGATTCTAATCTAATATCTTTAACAATCACCATCTCATCGTAACCCTCAACTTCTTCAAAAGTTTTAGTTAAGATCTCCTCTGGATCTATGTCATAACCTTCAAAAAATTGTTCATAAGCTTTAGCAACCCTTTTAGGCGTTTCGACTAATCCTTCTCTATCAGGGTTATCTCCAGCCCACTCAATCAGGGTTCTTACTGCTTGTTCGGCTTGTTCTCTAGTTGGTTTGCTCATATCGCCTTTATTATACTGGTAACACCACTTAATAACTAACTATTTAAGAGGTATTTCAAGTGATTCAAGTACATTCATACCTTCATCTTTAATAAATAGTTGCAGTGAATCATCATAAAATTCGATTATTCCATAATTATTTTGGGTGTAAGTATCACCAATCAATAAAGCATCAGTTTCTTGATATGGAAATATTCCTTTATTCAAGGAAGATGATGTAAATTCATATATGTTATCTTTTTTATAGAAACCAGCCCTATGTCTGTCTCCACTTATAATTAATATACGTGAATCAAGATTATTAAGTAATTCTAATAGAGAATCCCTCTCATGTGGAAAATTCGCCCATTTCTCAAATCTATGTTCTGTAGCTAAAACTTGTATTGAAGATGCAAGAATAAGAATGTCATGTTCTTGTTTTAGTTTTTGTTTTAACCATTCCCACTGAATAGCACCCAAAACAGTAGCATTCTTATTTTTTTGTGGTTTGTAGGAATTTCCTATTTTTATTAGATCACTTCTAAAGTACCTAGTATCTAATCCAATAAAAAGAACTTTTTTATCGTTAATTATTTTTAATTCGCTGAAATATATCCCGTCGCGAGATCTTCGTGGATCATTTTGGTCTATTCCCCAGGCATTATTGTAAATCTTCTGTGATTCAGTTTTATAGATATAAGATGTTCCGCCATCGTTTAAACCGTAATCATGGTCGTCCCAAATAACCAATTTCTCAGTTTTCCTCAGCCATTCAGGCATTTTACTATTCATGTTGGCATAGGATGTTTTTACATTATCTAATTTACCGCTTGGAACATCACCATATATGTTGTCCCCAAGAAAAAAGAACGAATCTATTGACTCTTTTTGTATCGAATCCCATGCTGGAACAGGGTAATCATAATCGACACAAGAACCCAGCCCTAGTTTGAAATAATTATCCGCAAAACTAAAGTTGGTTAATAGAATTAGAAGAAAAATTCGCATAACTAATTTTAACATTGATGTAGGTAATATTCTTAGACAAAAAATATAAAAGATTGTATATTAACAAGTCCTATTGCGACCATAGTATAACGGCTATTACGAGGCCTTGCCAAGGCTTAGATTCGAGTTCGATTCTCGATGGTCGCTCCACTACAACCCACTAAATACTACACTTTCCTCTGTAAAATATGTTTAAATCATACATAGGAGTTAATTATGATAAAAAAACTTATTTTATTAATCTTATTTACATCTTTCAGTGCTTTTACACATTCAGTTAAAGATGGTGATATGGATGGTTCATGGCAAATAGTAGAATCTTTTATTAACGGTGAAAAAGTTGAAAATGCAAATGGTCGTATGGTTGCAAGTGAGGGTTTTGCCTCTGTGAATTGGATGGGCTCAGATGGCACGAAGTACTTTAACTATACATCCTATGAGGTTAAGGATGGTATGGTTTATGTTGAAATACTTAATCATGCATTAGACGAGTATATAGGTGCAAAGTGGAGTCATAAACCAAACTTCATGGGCGATAAAAAATCTTACATTACAACTTGGTCATGGGATGGTGTTGAGTATACAAATAGGTGGGAAAAAGTAAGCTGTGCTTACGAAAAATGCGCAAGAATATCAGACTTTAAAAATTAAAATATATTTTACTTGTGTTTCCACTTAATACGATCTTTCCTGTTGGTTTGTTTCTTATTTGCTCTAACATTAAACAGCAAATAACTACCGCCCAGCAGGCAGATCAGTATTACTAAAAGGGCTGTATCCATTATCTACTTCTTAATTTTGCCAGCAATCTAAGTATTTCTAGATATAACCAAATTAAGGTTACCATCAAAGAAAATGCACCATACCATTCTAAATATTTAGGTGCACCTTGTTCAGCACCTTGCTCGATATAATCAAAATCAAGAACAAGATTCAATGCTGCTATACAAACAACCAACAGTGAGAAACCAATACCAAAAAGTCCATTATCATGTATAAAACCTATAGAAGCGCCAAAAAACATCATGATGAAGTTAACCAAATACAATGCAAAGATTGCGAATGTGCCTGCAAATACCATCAGCATGAAATTTTTATCGGGCTTAATAATTCCTGTTTTATAAGCAAATAGAAGGCCGAACATAGTTGCAAATGTTAGTGTGACAGCTTGCATAGTTATGCCACCAAATTGTGATTCATACATTGCTGATATACCACCCAGAGCAAAGCCTTTAGCCAAGGCGTATATTGGAGCAGTTATTGGCGCCCATGTTCTCTTAAATATGGTAATTAGAGCAAAAATTAAGCCTACAACAGACCCACCAATCATATAAGGTCCAACTGCATTTGGTCCACTTGAAAAATATTCTGACCAAGTGTAGGAAGCTGATAAAAGTACTAACAATAAGCTTAACCCAACTTTATTGACAGTGCCTTGCAGTGTCATCCTTTGGATGCTTGCATCGATAACTGTTTCTGAAAATGTTTTATCAGAAAACATTGGATTTCCTGATCTTCCGAAGGTATGTAATGCTTGTTTTGAATTCATAGCGTTATTATATGAAAATATAACCAATGGTAAATATTTTAGAATTACAAGATAGTTATTTAAGAATAAAAAATTTTATTAATAAAACACCAATTCTAATTTCAGAAAAATTGAACAAAGATTTCAATGCCTCTTTCTACCTCAAAAATGAAGTTGAACAAGTTACAGGCTCTTTCAAAATAAGAGGAGCTTTATCTGCACTAAGTAAATTAAAAGAAAACAATATTAATGGTGTTGTTGCTTACTCCTCAGGTAATCATGCCCAAGGAGTATCCAAAGCAGCTCAAATCTTTGGAATGCATGCAATTATAGTAATGCCAGAAGATGCTCCCCAAAATAAGATAGATAAAACCATAGCAAACGGTGCAGATGTTGTTCTTTACAAAAGGCATATTGAAAGTCGTGAAGAAATTGCAATTAAAATTTCTGATAAAAAACAATATCCGTTGGTTAAGCCATTCGATAATGTAGATATTATTGCAGGGCAGGGAAGTTTTGGTCTTGAAGCTTGTGAATACTTCATTCAAAACAACATAATTCCAAACATAGTTCTCTCTTGTACATCAGGTGGTGGGCTTGTTGCAGGCACAAGTATTGCCTTTAAACATTATTTTCCTAATGTTGAGGTTTATCCTGTTGAACCAGCTACATGTAACGATACTGAAATATCTCTTAAAAATAAGACCAGAACAAGACTAAAAAATCATCAAAAAACAATATGCGATGCGCTAGAGGTAGAGATTCCTGGTGAAATTACTTTTCCTATCAATTTAAAAAATTGCACAGCTGGAATAGCTGTAACTGATAATGAAGTTTGTTATGCAATGAAGTATCTATACGATAATTTCAACGTTAAAGCAGAACCTAGTGGCTGTGTAAGTTTGGCAGCAATTTTAGCAGGTAAAATTCAATGCCAAGGTAAGAAAGTCTTAGTGACAATTTCGGGAGGAAACGTTGATGATAAAGACTTTTATAAATATCTTAAATTAGCTAAAAACTAAATATACTAGAAACATAAACCCAATAATACTAAGCAATATGACAAGAAGCATGCCCACTGAATAGGTTATTTGCATGGCTTTGTCTTCTGGTCTAAACATAGGTATGTGTTTCTATAAATTCTTTTGCTGATCTAAATATAGTGTCCTTCCTATCTTTATTCATCTTATCTAACGACCTAACCATTAAACTCAACCTAGGATTTGAAGCAAAAAACTCTCTATTTTTTTCAATAAAATTCCAATATAAGCCATCTACTATTTCACACCAAGCACCCTTTTTAAAATTGGACATTCTTAACATATAACTGGAGCCACAAATGTATGGTTTTGTTGCAAATGTACCACCATCAGCAAATGTACCCATTCCATAAACATTTGGAACCATGACCCATTCTGATGAATCAATAAACATTTCCATGAACCATTTATAGATTTCATCAGGATCTATCTCACACATATTCATAACATTAGATAGCACCATTAATCGATTAATATGATGGGTGTATCCGTAATCATTTGCACCCTTTATGGCATTATCTAATGGAGGTATACCTGTAGTTCCTTCATACCAAGCATCAGTCATTTTTCTTTTATGCTTCCAATAATTTTTATGTATCATCTTTTCAGAAAAATTTTGATAAATGCCTCTAATAAATTCTCGCCATCCAATAATCTGTCTGATGAAACCCTCTAAACTATTCAAGGGTATATTATTAATTTCAGCATATTTAATTGATTCATCAATTACGTATTTGGGTGTAATGAGACCTAGATTTAACGAACTACTAAGTATGGAGTGTAAAAGAAAATGTTCATTTTCCACTATTGCATCTTCATAAGGGCCAAAATCCTTAAATCGAACTTTAAAGAACTCCGCTAACCATTTTTTTGCTTGTTCATTTGTATAGGGAGTAAAAACATTTAATTTTCCAGGGTGATCAGAAAAATTGGATTCTATAAATTTAAAAATTTTATCTCTATCTTTATGGGGAACAATTTTTGGTAATGTTGGAATATGATAATTTTTGGGTATCTTGAGTCTATTCATTTCATCGTAAGACCATTTGCCCCCAATAGGCTTATTATCTTCTATTAGACAATTTAATTCTTTTCTATTTTTCTTATAGTAATTTGCTTGCAAAATAAATTTTTTATTATCAACAAAATCACTAAATGACTCTCTGCTATCAAGAAACATTGGAGTTTTTAATTCTGTAAAACTCAAATTTAACTCCTTAATAACTGAGTACAATTTTGTTTCAAATGGTTTATCTTCTATCTCATAGAATATAATTTCCTGTATTTTATTTAATTGAATAAATTCTTTTAATTTAGCGATATAACTCAAGCTAAAATTCTTATTGAAGTCCATATAGTGGACCTTATAGCCATTTTTTATTAATAGTTCTTTATAAGATCTCATAGCGCAGAAGAAGAGGGCAATTTTAGATTTATGGTGTTTTACATCAGTACACAGCCCTAAATCTTCTGACATGAAAATAGGTATATCTTTATTAATTGAATTATATTCAATAGGAAATAGCTGATTTCCTAATATGAGAGCTAGTTTGTTCAAATTACTTATTGTTTGTAAACATTGCCTTCTTTCATAACAAAAACAACATTTTCCATTACCGAAAGATCGTTTAATGGGTTTCCATTTACTGCAATAATGTCAGCTATTTTACCAGATTCTAAAGAACCTAGTTTTGAATCAATTCGTAACAATTTTGCTGTTTCAATAGTAGCTGATTTTATAGTATCCATTGGTTTCATCCCATACTTGTTCATGTAAACAAATTCTTTCCAATTTGTTCCATGAGGTTGAACACCAACATCAGTACCAAAAGCTATCTTCACTCCTCTTTTATGAGCTTTATTAAAAGTTGAGCCTATTTGAGGTCCTACTGCAGCAGCTTTTGGTCTAACAATTTCAGGAAAATAGTTGTCAATTTTAGATTTTTCTGCAACAAATTCACCAGCTGAAATTGTTGGTACATAATATGTACCTCTTTCAATCATAAGATCCATAACCTCTGTAGTCATATATGTACCATGTTCTACTGAATCAACTCCAGCTAACACAGCACGTTTCATACCTTCTGATCCATGAGCATGTACTGCTACCCAAAATCCATAATCCTTAGCTGCTTCTACGACAGCCTCTACTTCCGATTGAGTAAACTGTGGATTATCACCTGAAGCAGCAACACTTAAGACACCACCAGTTACAGTCAATTTTATACCATTTGCACCATCTTTATATCTTTGTCTTACAGCTGTAAAAGCTTCATATGGACCATTAATAACACCATCTTCTGGAACAGGATATTCATAATCATCTATAGCTCTTCCATTTGTATGGTCTGCATGTCCGCCTGTAGTAGCTATACTTTTTCCAGATGTATATATTCTTGGCCCATTAACAATCCCTTTATTAATTGCATCTCTTAAAGATATTGATACAAATCCACTATCTCCAACTTGTCTTACAGTCGTAAAACCTGCATTTAAAGTAGTTTCAGCATGTACAGTTGCTAAAATAGCCTCAGTTTCTCTTTCAACTTTAATAGGCCTTTCTGCTTTAGATTGATATTCACCACCAAAATGAACATGCATATCCATTAGACCTGGTAAAACAGTATATGAAGTTAGATCATAAAATTTGTTATCTCCTGGATTAATAAATCCTTTTTCTATCGATTTAATTTTCCCATTTTTATCAACAATAATTGTTGAATCTTGTTTGATCTCATCAGAAACACCATCTATGTAATTTGATGTATGTATGTAAGTATCCGCATAAACAAAACTACTTAAAATTAATAATAAAAACCTCATTTTTACTCGCACTCTCTTTTATAATTAAAACATGTTAAAGAGAATTTTACATTTATTTACATTTTTATTTATGGTTGCTTGCAGTGATACTGATAGTGATAATACAACTGAACTCATAACAGATTCCTATTTTTTCCAGAAAAATGTTTTCAATATCAATCTGTATAATTGTAGAAACCCACAAAATAATTTTAATTCGTTTTATAAAAAAACAGATAATCAAATAAATTTTATAAATGTCTCTGAAATAAAAGAGATGGACGTAGAAATATCTGATTGTAATTTATTATTCATTCAAATTAATGAACTCACCCCAATCAAAAGAAAAATACTAGAGGGCAATTTTTATCTGGAAATTTCAAATTGTATTGCAAATAATGACGAAAAAAATACAAATGAAGCATTAAATCCTTACTTAGAGCATCTTAAATCCAATGATATAGAAATATGGTCTGGGATATCTACTTTTAATGAAAATAGTTTCTATTGGGTAAATATTTGGCCAAATGAGCTCTACAGAGAGGAATTTTTAAAAAACTGGTTAAACTCGTCAGATTCTGGATTTTATTCTTCTCAATTAAAGAATGTTGCTTCATGTGGTAATCCTGATACTTATTCATTTACAAGTTAATATTGCTAATTTACTTAATACATGAAAAAACGACATTAAATTTGTTAATCCTTTTACTTAATTTCAAAAATAATTAGATATTTAGCTAATATTTAATATTTTAAATATTGATATTTATGTATTTTTAATACATATTTAATCTAGGATAGACGGAGTTTTTATGAAAAAATTATTACTAAGCATATTGTGTCTAATTAGTATTAATGCTTATTCCTATAGTTTAAGTTATGTAGATACAATCGAAGCAAAAGAATATAACGATGTTTGGGGTCAGTATTTTAATAAAGACATCAAAATTTATGCAGGTTCTAATGGCGATGTATCAACTGTAAGATTCAAATACGATATGACACTGGGTGAGTATGATATAGATTATGTCTTTGATGGAAGTCAGGCTAGTTCATCAAGAGTATATATGGATCTTTATAACAATTTAGCTAAAGCACAAGAATGGTCAAAAATTGCAAGAGAGAATTCTGCTGAAACAAACAAAACAATAGGAGACTGCAGCACTTATACAACTTATTGTACTGTTTCATTTAAGTCTACAAACGGTGGTAAAAATACAAGCGCTATGCTTAAAATTGAAGAGAAAGGTGATTTTACCTTCAATGAAGGAACATTTATGATCCCTTCGAGAGAACTTACTAAATTAGTAAACTTACTCCAACCAGACAAAATGACTTTAGGGCTAACTTTATCAGCCAAAAAGAACAACCAGGCTGACGACTTATTTAATTAATTTAAAGGAGAATTATATGAAAGCATTAGCAATTACAGCACTCGTGATAACAGGAATATCATTTATTATTCCAGTTTTTGGAGTGTTCATTAGTTTATTTACAAGTGTACTGGCACTTATTTCATTTAGGTGGGAAGCTACCTTATCTGGAATTACTGTTGGTATTAACTTAGTTAAGACTGCCTTTTTAAGTCCGTCTTTGGTTGTTTCGGCAGCTCTTGTTGCAGAAGATCAAACTGCAGAAGCTGGACAAAGTCTATATGGATTTTATGTAGGCTGGCACGTAGTTATTCTTGTCATAGGAATAATCTTAGCAGTAACTAAAAAGAAAGAAGTCTTATAATATTTAGTAAATAACAGTGCCACATACTTCTAAAGTGTGTGGCATTTTTTTATTATTTAAACAACATCTCATTTCAACTTACGTTGTAAGTTTTCCCTATAAACTTCAATAATTAAAGATTCTCTCTATAATATAAAAACAAGCGACTGTGGTGTTAATGGCTAGCACAAAAGCCTTCCAAGCTTTTGGTACGAGTTCGAATCTCGTCAGTCGCTCCATCA
>MDSZ01040372.1_pt1 | contig 24720 bp, 25 predicted proteins | sample 811201 | NCBI WGS metagenome assembly MDSZ01 (sample SAMN05326647, study PRJNA326480) | marine metagenome | isolation source: seawater | place: Indian Ocean: North | collected 2010
ATCTCCAATAATCCATGATATCATGGCATATCTAGATAATTTTTGGGCATTAAGTACATACCCAACTAACACTAATGTAGTGCTAATCCATCCTAATGCTTCAATCATTTACTATTGCAATTTCTGATTCTCTTACTAATACATATTGTTTGTCGTCTAATACAATTTCTTTGTTTTCGCCTAAATTAGACTTGTAAACATATACCGTGTTGCCTTTCTTAACTGTCATTGGAATACGATCTCCTGTTTGAGTAAACAATCCATCTCCAGTTGCTACTACTTCTCCGAGTACAAAAGCCATGTCTCGGTCTACGAGTATAATTCCTGATTTAGTTTTTTCTGCAGTTTTTTCTACTTTTAGCAATACTTGATCGCCAATTGGTTTCCAATTCATAACTTGTTCCTTTTCCATTTTACTGTTTGCCATTTATATATGTATTTTATTTTTAAATCTTTGTATGTTGTTGTGCTATGCCAATACATTATACACCTCTTTCTGTATCATATGCAATAATGTGGTCTCTACCAGTCATGTTATAACCATGTTCTGCTACCATTTCAAATACTAGTGGATACATTTTAATTAATTCCTCTCTTGTGTCTCCAGCTGGCATAACATATGTTTTATGCTTTGGAATCTTGTGTAACACACGGAAGTCTTCTATTTCTTTAAGATTTTCTTCAGTGCCGTCCCAAACAGGCTTATAATGATAGTCATGATGATATTTCAATGTTTTACTAATTGCTTCATGATTAAGTCGCAGTTTATTGTGTTGCTTAATCATGCGCTCATCTACTATCTTTCCTGCAGGTGTTTTAGTTCCTACTACAGGCACACTGTTGCTAAATTTAGGAGACAATGAAACAACGTCAAATCGTTGTGGAGTGTCAATAAAGTGACTGCCTTCAGTTTCTATTGTGGTTACAATGCCTCGTTTTGCTGCAAATTGTGTTAATTCATTCATTAAAGTCGGATGCATAGTAGGAGACCCTCCCGTTATCATCATTTCTTTAACGTGTGGATTAGCATCATATATGTCTACAATATCTTGAAAACAAAATGTGCCTTTTTCTGGGTGTATACTCGTATACCAAGAGTCGCACCAACCACCTTCGCCAAAGTAGCATCTATGAGTACATCCTGTAGTTCTTATTGCTATTGTGGGACGACCAAATCGGCTTCCTTCACTTTGCACACATCTGTATACTTCTAATACAGGTAATCTTTTTTGATAATCTTCTATTCGTTTCATATTAGAATGGGAGGTCATCGGCAGGGCCGACATTACTATTGGTAGCATTTATTAATTCATTTAGTTTATTTTCTAATCGATGTACTTTGTCAGTTAGCAAATCAAACTGATCTTTGCGTACTAATACTTGATCTGGTCGTTTATATATACTGTCTAAAAAGTCTATAGGCCATGTTGCAACTGATTTATACTTATCATTTTGCAATTCTTCTGGTAACATTTTAGTGCCTGGCTTAACGCCCTGACTTGCTGCTACTTCGGCAACTTTTATGCCTTCATCAGAGTTAGCAGTAGAACGACCTAGATAGTCATATAAAGATACATATACAGTCTTACTCATAACTTGCCGAATTCCTTTCGTGTTCGTATACTTCTATTTTACGAGCTCTTACTCTGCCGTTAGTTTCCTTTTTCAAAAAGTCGTTTATAATTTCATATAGAAACTCTGCAAACTTTTCACAACCAGTATCATTGATAATACGAAGTTGAATAATACCTTGAGCATCCATCATTCTGAATGAATCTAATTCTGGATCATCATTTGCAATAATTACTGTGTGATCTAATAACCATGCAAAGTATTCTTTAGGAGCCATACCGTATATTTTATTTTTAGAACGTTTCATTCCTCCAAAATCAAATACCCAGTTGCGATGATCTAAGTCCCCCTCAAACCAAACACGAAATGACAATGCATATCCGTGTAAGTATTGACAATGCGTGTCGGTTGCTCTCCATTGACGAAAACAAGTTGAGTATCCGTCAAATAGTTTAGTTGATGTAAATTTAGCCATTATATCCTTTTACAAATTCATAATATTCGTTTCTAGTTGCCGGATCATCTTTAAATGCACCAGTAAGTTTGCTAGTCTTCATTGAAGCACCGCCATGTTTAACACCTCTACAAGACACACAATTATGAGTAGCATCAATCATTACTGCTACACCTTTATTGTCATTGATAATAGTGTCAATTGAATTGTGTATAGCGACGGTTAATTGTTCCTGTATAGAACCACGTCTTCCAAAGTGTTCTACTAATCGATTAAGTTTAGATAGCCCAATAACTTTGCTATCTTCACCTGGAATATATGCTACATGAACTTTACCCATTATAGTTTGATGATGATGTGAACACATACTTGTTAATGGAATGCCTCCTTCAAATACCATACCGTCATATCCATCGCTCGGAAATGCAGTAATATTAGGAGCCCCATTGTATCTACCAGCCCATAAATCGTTTACATATGCCTTTGCTACACGATGTGGAGTATTATCTGAATTTGGATCGTTTTTCCAATCGCATCGAAGTGCAGTTAAAAAATCACCAAATGCTTTAGTTGCATTTTTTATCATTTCAGCTTTTTCTTCGTCTGATAAATTGCCGCCGGGGGCTACACCATTAGCAAAACCTTCTCTAACTAGTTCTATAGTTTTATTTGTTGTCATAACTTCCTTTATTATTTATAATATAATATATTTTATTGGGTTTTCAAAGTTTTTTTGCGTAAAATAAACTCTTTAATATATAACTGGTAAATCCAATCATTTGATTTCACACGCACCTCCTGCACACGCTAATTCTCCTGATAAATCTGTGTTGTCGTCTAATTCTACAATTTTAGATAAATCTACATCTTGCAAAGCTTTGAGCATTTCTTTGTATCGTGCTTCATCACAATCTTCAAATGGAGCTTGCACATAAGTACCGCCGTCATATGGAAGCACGGATAATCCATTGTAATGATCTCGATTGTCCCACATCCATTGTCCTGCTAAGTCCCATTCATCTTCTTTAAGTGAAACTGTAGCCGACACGTTGTGTGTGTTGTTACCCGTACGGTGTCCTGGCTTTACCCATTCTAAATGCACTTTTTTGATTCTGTCTAATAATGCAAATGGAGATTCGGTTCGCATAATTGCTCCTTTTGGTGCCTTTTGCGGAATGCTAATAACTGCAGTGTCATGTGGACGGAAATATTCATCTTCAATTAGTTCTGGATGATTTTTTGCTAAATAAGTGTATATTGCTTCATTTTTACCAACTCTTACTCTTCTAATATAATAATCATTGTGCCAAGCATGTATTCCTGAACTAGTACCTAATGCTAATGATGTTGTTCCTGCAGGTTTTACTGTTGTGGTTCTTGCACTTGCATTAATTCCTAATATTTCAGCTACACGTGTATTTTCTGTTTTAACAATTTCTGCTGCAGCTGTCATATCATACCCTAATACAGTTCCTGATCCGATACCTGTCATTGAAACTCCAATTAAAGCATCTTTTTCTGTGGTTCTTTGCCATACTGGTCTCAAATAATGAAATTCTGTATATCCTGCTTGAAGTGTACCTATGAACGCAGCAGCTTTTACTCTGTTTTCAAAATCTTCTTGTGATTCGATGTCTGATGCATTTACTTCACAAAGATTACAAAATTGAAAAGGACGTAGTGCAATTTCACAACATGGATTAGTTCCCCAATCTTTGTCATTTGTTAAATATATACCAGGTTCTCCTGCTCCTGATAATTCTACTCGCTTCCAAAGATCCATAAAAAACGATTTGGTTAATTTATGTCTCATTAATGCTGCAGAGTTATTAGCACGACCTCGTTGTGGATTTGTTTCCCACCAATTGCCTGATTTACATGCAATCATTTCTTCGTCATCAGCCGAAAATAAACTAATGAGTGCTGCACGCCTAATACCACCTGCCAATACAGCGTCTGCAATATGACAAACCATGTCATGTACTTCAATTGGCGATAAAAATTCACCATTATGTTTAGCATCTAATATTCCTTGTACTTTAATTAAGCATTCTTTTAATGGTTGTGGTCCTGGAGCTTTACCACCTGATGTTACTAATCTTGCTCCTTTGCGCCTAATGTCTGAAAAGTCAAATTTTAATTTAGAGGTTCCTTGAAAATAACTTTTAACAAGTGCTTTAACTGCATCCGCCCATCCTTCAATTGAATCGGCTATAAGAAAACGACGTGTTCTGTCTAAATTTGGTTTGCGTATTTCTGGTAATTTTTCTACATGGTGTTTTTGCACAGAATAACCAACACCAGTACCACCTAATAACAAAAACATAGCTTCACCAAAAGCTCGATAATCGTCAATTGGGAGATACGCACAATTATAAATTCGGTTAGGGGAGATTTCTATAGGTTTACCACCAAATTGAAGCGATCGCATTGAAGGTAATACCTTTTTTGCATAAACATATTTATATGCTTCTATTATTTCTTCACGTAATTTAGGATATTTTTCTATGTGCATATCTCTGTTGCGGTCTACTAATTCATCCCACGTCTCGCGTCGTTCGAGTTCTGGGATATATTTTGCATACTTCATGTATACTGTAATGTCACTCAAAATTTTATTTGAAATCTCCATTGGTTGTAATCTCCTTATTTTTTATTAAACGATTTGTTATTAGATGAAAAAAGCCCGGAGTGATTACCGGGCGTTTTGCTTATATAAATATGTCGCTACCCTAACGTTCCGCCCAGATCTTTGAACTTTTGTGCAAGATTTTTTTTCACCATATTTTCTCCTGTTTTCATAACTTGTGTAGTTTGTTTTCCTTGTGTGGTCTGTGGTTCAAAGAATTGAAACTGACCGTTATTTGTGTTTATTTTGCAAGGCAAAGTTATTCCGTCTGGCCCAAACCTATTTTTAATTACATGACCTCTACCTGTGCCTGACATTTTATCTTCTACTTTTCTTGATAGCGACATTAAAAAGTCTGCTACCATTACTTTACCATATGACGAAGCAATTTTATCTGCTTCAATTACATCTTCTTCTAATGCAGATCTACCTGCTTGGGATGCAGTCCATACTGGAACATTATATTCACCGGCCATACCACGCATTTCTTCATACAACTCTTCTAATGCTTCATGTTTGTCTTTTTTAGTGTTTACCTTTAAAAGATCTCCATAATCTATAATAACAAGATCTGGTGTATTGCCTAACATTATAGTTTTTTCTATGTGAGCCTTTATACCCATTACTCCAATAGATTTAGTTGGATAATGTTTTATAACTAACTCACCTTTCAAGCTATCTATTTTTTCTTGTATGTCTTCTTGATAATTTTTTAAGTTTTGAGCATTGATACCAGTTACTACTGAATCATACCTTTGACCTACATAATTTTCATTGAGCTCTAATGTGTAATGAATAACAGTCTTACCGGCTTTTATTGCATTTGCTCCTATATTAATAAGAAGCCATGATTTACCAATACCTGCAGGAGCCATTACTACTCCTAATTCGCCTGGAGCTAAACCTCCATCCATTAAGTCGTCAATAACATCCCATCCTGTTGTCATGGTGTCTCGAGCTGCTTCATCATAACGCAATGCTACAGTATCTTTATATTCTAATCCTATATCAGTATCAGCCCCGGCTTTCATTGCGCCGTCAATTTTGGTTTTGATTTCGTCGTAATTACCCATTTTAAGTAATCCAACACTATCCATTATAGCTCTTTTAATTTCTTGATTCTTACAAAATTTGAGTATTTCGTCTTTAACAAATGTAAGGTCGTCTGATTCCATGTAACGGAAAACATCCTTTAATTGTTCTAATATAGCAGCTTTAAGCACATCATTGTCTATGCCAGTAACTTTGACTTTTAATACGTCTTTTGAAGGGGGTGATTTGTATTCTCGAAAATGTTCTAATATAACCTCTAACAGCCAACTATTAGCATCAGACTCAAAATAGTCTGGTTGTATAATATCAATTATTTGCTGTAAAAATATTCTATCCGTAAACATTGCGGCTAAAACTTTTACTTGAAAGCTCCAACCATATTCACTTAACTTATCTGTCATATTAGATAATAATAAAAATTATAATAAAATCAAATCATTTTTGTGTTTGTTTTGCAAATGCATCTAAAGACAGCCATGTGCGAGTCAACCAATCAGGAAGATTCTTCATCACTGCCCACATTTTATCTTCATAGAACAATCTTTGAAACTCAGCACGATTCAAACCGGTAACTGGCTGATCCATTATGCCTCGTATTTTAGAAGATACATTTGCTGATATATCAAGAAGTTTTATGTCCATGAGTTGCCAGTTTTTTTCAAGCGTTTCTCGATTGTCTAAAATTTTCTGATATTGTTTTGTTTCTGTTAACAGCTTGTTGCTTTTATCAAATAACTGCTCTAATGAAACTTGTTGTTCGTTAGATATTTCTGGAATAAGTTTTAAAATGGTCTTTGGACCTATGCCGGCTACACCTGGTATATTGTCTGACTTATCTCCGGTAAATGATCTATACAATACCATGTTGCTAGGATGAACACCAAATTCTTCTATAACTGCTTGGGTGTCATACATTTTCTTTTTTATAGGAGACCATATTTGTATACGATCATCTACTAGTTGATAGAAATCTCTATCGGTAGAAACTATGGTAATTTTTTTGCATGTCTCTGCATACATCTGTGCTATGTAAGCAATAGTGTCATCTGCTTCTATTCCATCCATAGCCAAAAAAGTTACAGGCAAGTTGTCTAAATATGAAACCAATCTGCTAAACTGTTTGCGCATTGACTCTTGTTCATCTTCTATGCTCGTTTCATGATGATCGAATCTTCGCAGTTTAGTTTTATTGGCCCTGTTTGCCTTGTAACCTTTATAAATTTTTCTTCTTTTAGTGTTACCACCACGTCCATCAAATGCAATAACACATCTGCTTGGTTTGAAGTCTCTGACAGTTTTACCTATAGAATACAAGAATCCAGTTATACCACCTATATGGTCACCGTCTTCATTATATGCTGGTGTTGCTCCGAAACTTCGAATAAAGGTATTGAGCCCGTCAAATACCATGATATGATCATTAGCATCCTTTGGGCTCGTTTCCTTTTCTTTTTGTAACTCGTTGAATAATCTTTGATACTTGTTCATTATCCTTCTTCATCAATTACTTCTTCATCAATAACAACGTCATCGATTCCGCCGTCTACCCCTGCCTGATATCTAAAGATATAAGCATCGCAGATTCTTTTATACAACCTTTCTTTTGCTTCAGGGTTTTGCATAACCTTGCTAACAAAATCTTTGCTCTGGAATTTCATTTCTCCAAAGACTTCTCCAGTTTCATGATCTATATCTTCCAATGTATACCATGCTCCTGCTTGTTTAACCAATTTGAATTTCTTCATTAGGTTCAACCAACCACCGAAATTGTCAATTCCACTATCATAATAGATTTCATAATCAATCTTACGATGCGGTGGACCCATACGGTTTTTAACTACCTGCACTTGAGTTTTGCTACCCACTACCTGTTCTGCACCATTAACTGAAGCTTTAATCTGGCCGGTATTCTTTAATCGAAGTCTAACAGATGCATGGAAAGGAATAGCCTTACCACCTGCTGTTGTCCATTGATCTCCAAATGACACACCCATTTTAACTCTGAGTTGATTAGTAAATATTAAACAGATACGCTCTCGAGCAATCCAATTTGTAACCTTGCGCATTGCTTTTGACAGAATGATTGATTTAGAGGTTGCATAACCATCCTTATCATATTCTGCAGACATTTCAATTTTTGTAGATGCGCCCATAATTGAGTCTACTACAATAGTAACTAATCTGTCTTTGTCAGATTTACGTACCCCATCCACAATAGTTTCAATTGTTTCAAAAATCTCTTCTACTGTTTCAAGAGGTACGTATAGCATTGTTTTCAAATCGGCGCCGATTGCAGTTAAGAATTCAGAACTAGTTGCTGACTCTGTGTCTATGTAGACAGCCAGACCGCCTTTCTTTTGTGTTTCTGCTAAAGTGTGTGCTGCTAGCAATGATTTACCCGACGCTTCTAACCCTGTTATTTCGGTAATTCTACCAACAGGAAATCCTCCATTAGGTCGATTAGATATTGCTAAATCTAAAGAATCACATCCTGAAGATATCCACTCTTTAACGTTGCTTGGCGAATCATCGTCGCCTGCAAGAAAGAATGCAGTCTTTAACGCTTGACCTTTAAACTGTTTGTTTATACTATCGGCCAATGTGTTTGCTAACGCATCTTCCAGTTCGTCCTTACTTTTGCTTTTTTTCTTTGCCATTTAAAGACTCCTACTTGTTAAATAAATCGTTGAATGCTGATGCTACATCTGTTTGTTTTTCTTCAGTTTTGGCTTCTGCCTTTTCCTCAGTTTTTGCAGATGTATCTGCTGTGGTGTTAGATGATGTATCAACGTCGGCACTGTCATCTTCCGGATTCATCCATGCTTTAAGAGCGTTTTCTAACTCTTCATAAGTTGGCTCTGGAAATATGTCTGTGATTACAGGCTGATTCATAATCTTCTCCGCAATACCTTTGTCTTCGGTTGCAGGAGATGTGTTAGGTTTAACACGAATCGTAGTCTTTGGATATCCTCCGCCTTCTGCAGGAATAAACTCTACGTCAATGTCACGACCATTCATTAAGTCGGTGATATCACCATAGTCTGGATCAGACACAATAGAAAGTAATTCTGTATAGATCGTTTTACCGAATCCCCAAAATTTGACACCTTCTGCTTCTTTACCACGAACGATAACAGGAACATAAGTTCTCATTTTAGGTTCAATTTTACGACCCATTAGCCACTCATCTTTGTCTCCGGTCTTCTTTAGTTTTTCTGCAAATTCAACTACCGGGTCTGCATTACCAAATGATACTGGCGATAGCATTGACCTTTTGGCAATGTCATAATGAAAATACAATTCTAGAAATGGATTGTCTTTGCGGTGAACGTAAGGTACAATTCTTACTCTTGTTTTTGGGCCAGCTTCTGGCTTCCATAGGTTGTTACGACGATCGTCGGTTTTGTTTAATTGGTTAAGTTTTGCCTTGATGGCATCTAAGTTAAGTCCCATTTAAGTACTCCTTTGTTAAGTTATTAATTTATGTTATTTATTAATTATATATTAAATAATTAATTCGTTAAGTCCAAGTAATTGTTTAATTTTTTTATTGTTTTTTTACGTTAGGTTTTGGCACGCCTTGATATTGTATCTGATCCCAATCTATATCCCAATCATAATCACCACCGCCTAATGTTACTGCATTTGCATAACAACTCCATTCGCCTCCGTCTTGATCAACTCCTAAAATTTCACCAGTCCATCCATATTCGTCGACACGATCCATTAATTCATAATCTTCAAATTCAATTTTGTAATTTTTTCCATTATGTCTGTAAATTACAGTGTAATAAGGTTCTGACCCTTTAATGTCGATTATTTTGTCTTCTGGTGGTTGTGTTTGTTCTGTTAAATTCGTAGTATTAAAACCAAGTGATGTTAATATGTTTTGTGTAAAATTGTTAGTGTCCGCAGGTTTAGGAAAAGTGTCGACGATCTTCATAATGGCACTCTCAACGTCTTTTCCTTTATATTTACCTTCTCCCTCACATTTTATAGTACCATCAATCATATCGCCGTTTTGAGTTAATGTTATAGTACAATTCCAAATCATTTTTGGTAAGTAATTTACTAATTGAGAATCTTTAGGTATATCATTATTACTAAACGTTATTTTTACAGAGTCTTCTCCTTTTTCTATATTAGCATTGTTTATTATTAGTCCGCCTATAGCTATTCGGTTTTCTTGTTGTTCTGTTAATAAATCTTTGAGTCGTATCATGATTTTCCTAAGATAATAATTCGTATAAGTCAGATTCAGTTATACCAAATTTATCTGCTAGTTCTGGATCTTGAATATCAATTGCAACTAATTCAGCATCTTCATCATATGAAACATTAAAATCAATTTCATAGTCATCTTTTTGTATACAACAATCAAATCTAATATCACTATCTAATCTGGTAACATCGTATTCATATTCTCCAGTTTCTGGATTTCTAATATTTTCATCTTCTATCATATCTACAATTTGATCAACCATTTCTTTAGCAAATTCTTTTGACATCATTTCATCATGAATTGGCATTGTTGAATCACGATAATTAGTATCATACACAATGTAATTTACACGCATTTTTATATTTTTGCGTTTTGAATCCTCTCGTTCCATTATTAAATTTTTAAGTCGAATCATATTATTACCTTATTATATATAATAAATATCAGATTACCAAGAAATCTTCTTGAAAAATATCAATTCAACAACACGGTAGCTGTCATCGTCTGTTAGTATAAATGAATTTTGATAGTGTGACCAATCTACTTGATATGATTTGTCTAGCACTCCGTTGTTGACTCGACGTATAATTGCGTTGAGAGCATTGACTGTGTACAAAGTGTTGGTTTCTTTTTTACGATGTATGCTTATGGTGTTTTGTCCTCTGCGTGTGGTGCTGTCTGCATTGTAAGTGCAATACAATTGATCTTGATGATCTGCATTGGAAAACACAAATATTCGTTGTTCTGGTATAGTGTAACTTTGTTGTATGTAATCAGTTACAATGTTTAAATCTGATTGATGTGCAAATGTGCATAGTAGTTGTGTTTTCAATTATTCATCCTTGTATTGTTTTTTTGTTACACCTACTGCAGTACCCTTTAACCACACTTTACCTTGATGGAAATTGGGTATTGCATTAGATATTCTAGGATATTCTTTTCTACATCGTACAGCTTCATATATTTCAGCTGAAGGACGTAAAAACAATGTATTATTATTTCTATTAAATAATGCCCACCAATCAATTTTATCGACAAATGCAATTTGCAATGTATTATCTAAATCATTGCAAAACGAATCGATTACATTTTCTAAATAATCAGGAGACGCATTACCTAATATATCTCGTATTCTTTTTGCAGCATTTCGTAATATTGCAAAACTAGAATCTTCTTGTTTTAATATTTCCTTTATTTCATCTTGTAAACGCTCTGACTCTAATTCTTTTAATATTTTATTTATTTCAATTGTAGAAAGAGATGCTGTTTGCACATCTATACCTGTTAACAATTCTGACAATGCTATAAATTTTTTTAATTTAGTATATGTTCCAGCTGGTAATGTTCCGCAATCATATGTTGTCTCTATATATGATTTTACTGATATATCAGCTTTGGGGTTATTCAATTCTACATCGGATTTAATATTATTATCATCGCCGGCTACACCACCTTTTACCCGACCTTTAAACATTAAAGCAAAAAATAATTCAGACCAATGTCCATTTGGTACTTTAACTATTGAACATATATTATATAATTCCAAAGCATTACCAGTAATACGTATATCACCTCGTTCTAAATTATAGTATGGAGTATTTGAATATATTATTTCTAATAATTGTTGTTTAAATTCAGATTCTAAAATTTTAATAGAAAAAAAATCTAAATTATTTATAGATTGATCATTAAACTTATAATTAGTTTCAATATATGTAATTAACCGTTGTTGTTCTTTTTTAGAAACTAGATCATCAGATTCAACATCATCTTCTTGTTCTTCCAATCCCATTGCTCTGCGCACAATAGCATCTTGCTCGTTAATAGATAAATCAGTTCGTTCTCGTAAAACGTTGCGTAACTCAATGTAATCTTCGGGGCAGTCTGGATAACCTTTTTCTAGTCGGTATGTCCATTCTGCAATTATAGAATCTATATTCATAACGTGATGGTTCTCATTTTATCATAAATATCGCCAACTTTACATTTCACCGGAAAATTACCCTTTTCCATGATAGTTTTTATTTGTGGCAATAAACCTTTGGCTTCCGATAAAGGAACATCGAATAGCACAGAATCATATGTATACAATATTATACATGTTTTATAGTCTTGCAAATATTTTTGTAGTTGTGATAGTTTGCTAACAGATACTTCTGTTTCAGTGGCTTGTAGATAATAATTAAACAACTTGTATGCTGTCATGTTATTGGCTTGGTCTTTGCATATACTTCTGTTTATGATAGGAGTTTGTATGCACCCGCTACGTTTCCATGAATTCCAAAGTTTAAACACAAAATCATTTACTTGTGCAAAGAATGGAATAGTTAAAAACTCTTTGTCAATGCCTCCATATAAAAGTCGAAACGTAATAGCTTTGCTTTCTTCTCGTTGCTGCTGTGTTAATTCTTCAACACCAAAATAAAAGTGACCTAAATAGTCATGTATACTCGTAGCTGGCATATCATATCCAATAAGTTTAGCAATTAGCCTAACATGATAACTGTCAAAGTCCATTTCTACTAAAGCTCCGTTTGCGTGTCTGCTTTGAAATGCTGCTCTAGTACCATCTTCTTTGTTCATAGCCGCATAATTGAATCCGCCGTGTGCATTGCTTGGACGTCCTGTTGTGGTGTGATAGTTATACACTGAATACACTCTGCCGTTATTCACCAGCGCTGGGATTCGAAAAGCATCGTTAACTGCTAATCCATTTTGTTCTATACCAGCAAACGTTCTAGGATACAACTCATTGAACTGTTTATATGAATCAGTGAGTTTTGCATTCACACACATAGGCCAAGCCTAGTGTCTAATCTTCTGACACATAGCCAAATGTTGTTGCATTGGTATCACTGCGTTAACTTGTGGTAATGATTTGAGACGTCGCCAATAAAAATCATGAGCTGCAGTAGGGTAATGAGACTCATCATATGCTTCTGAATAAGTATACCACCACAAAGTCTTTACATCCCATACGGCATCGTTTCCACCGGTTTGAAGCCACCGCTTCTTGTCATGGATAAATATATTATCTAGTTTCAAAAAGTCGTTTAGATATTGTGCAAAGCCCCGTATTTGTTCTGTATGGTGCATTGGAATCATGTATTCACTGTCATTTTCACAGTAAATATACAAAGCACAGACTTTTTGATCACATACATGTTGAGTAGGATTAGTGTATATAGGCACTATAAGTGTCTTATTGTCTGCAATTATGTTGAGACAGGCAGTTACGTCAGATTCATAGTCCACTATCATATAACATATAATAGTAAATAATTTTTACGAATCCAATCCGTTAATGTCAGTAGGAGTTATGAAATCAGTGTCAGTGTAATATTGAAGTGGATCAGATAATAATTTGTTGATTCCAGGCATTTTTTTATTTGCATTTTTAATTTCTCGTAAATTTTTACTTTTAACGCCTGTTATAGATACGCCTTTTTCAAACTTATCAGATTTTTCTCCAGTAATTCTCCACGTAATTTTTACAGCACTATACAATATATTGTCAATTTGTTTAGTTTTCCATTTATTGTATTGATCTGTATCAATTTCTAAAATAACTTTAGAATTTCTTTTTTGTAAAAAGTAACGTATTTTATATCCTATGTTAATGTCATTTTGATTTATTGATATATATGTTGATTTGGGTGCTGTAAATTTTAAATTTTTATCAGGTTTTAGACTTTTATACAAAAATTTATCATTGTTAATCTCTTCAAAAACAATTAATTTTTTAGATTTTGCTTCATTCCATTTAGACAATGTATATACTTCTCCAGTAGTATATTTATGATATTGGCCTGTATATTCAACACCGTCTTGTGTCATATATTCTTTACCAGTAGTATAAAGATTGTTGAAAATTTCATCTGCACTATAATATGTTTTATCTCTACTCATAATATATTAGGCCTCATAATACATTTTACTTCTGTTGTCCATACTCCAGAATTGGAAACTTGATGAGTTAGTCCGATAATACTAAAAACTGTGTTAGTTCTATATCGTTTTGGAAGAGCATTGAAGACTACAACGTCTCCGTAGCGTAAACCATTGCAACCTGCTATAGTAAATGAAGCTTCAAATGGAAAAACAGGTGCAGACATTTGTCCTGAATCACTTAATTTTGGAGAAGGAAATTTTAAATGATCAAATAACGCTTTTTTTAACTGTAATTTCGGCTCATCATCAGTAGGTTCATTTCCAAATTTTTCTTTTGCATCGTCTAATGCAGCAAGTTTGCTAATATATGTTTTTTCATATCGACGTACAAATGAATTAATTTTGTCGACATCTCCACTTCCTGCAGTATACATAAAATTTAAAAATGGTGCAATTTGACTTTCTGATATAGCATCTGACGAATTTAGAACATATGCTAAATTTTTAGCATTTTCTGGTATTTTGGCACTAAAATTAAATGATTGACAAATGGAACCATTTGGATGATTTGCAAACATTGGAACAGAATATGGTTCAACCGGTTGTTGTTCATTTTTAGTATCAGGAATTGGTTTTATATTTGTTACATCACAAAACAATAGTGCGTCTTGCATAGTTGGGTGTGATACTAATTTTAGTTCTATAGCTCCGCCTGTTGCTGCAAAAATTTTTGCCGATATGTTTTGTAAGAATGATTTTACGTTGTATTCGGCTCTTCCTTTATTACTTAATTCAAGTATTATACCTTTAATTGTAAATAAATTAATAAGTATTCTGCTAGGATATACTACTGTTGTTTCATCTCCTGCATTATTTTTTACTGTTTCATATACTCCAGGCCATTCTTCACTAGCAATATCAGTAATTTTTTGGTAAAACGATAACTTACCATATGAATTCATATCACCAGGATTCATAGTGTTTTTTGGCAATAATAATATTTCTTGTGGATTTGCAGAAACTAATGATGGATAATAATTACTTGTCGTTGTAAGTTCATTACACATAATAATTGGAAGTGCAATAGAAGATTCTCCATTTGTTTTGCTTAATACTTTTTTATTAACATATTGTACTAATGCACCTAGCGAAATGTATCGGTAATCATACATTGAAGGAAAATCTCCAAGCTCATCATTTGGTAAAGATGGATATGGATCTCCTTTCAATATCCATTGATCGTTTACAACTGTTGAATTAAAATTATTATCGGATAAAATAATTTTTGTTAAAACGTCTGTTGGTAATTGTTCTGTGGTTTCTATGTCTAATTCTAATATAAATTCAGAAGATTGTTCGTTTAGTATTGCATCATTAACATCGTCAATATCTACTATATCATCTTCTGCTGCTCGAAACAAAATGTCTGCAGATATAGTTTCGTCTACCAAATCATATAGTTGTTCATAAAATTCAGATGTATAATTACTAGATGTTGCTGATGTATCTACTTCGGTGTTTATTACCGGTGTTCCTTCTGGGGTAGCTTGTTTAGGTGCGGCTTCTTTTTCTTCTTTTGTTTGTTCTGAATTTTGAAACATTGAAACGTCTGTGTATACGTTACTTGTTCCTGTTAATTGTATAGTTGCATTTACAGATGCATCGTTAGTGTATGAAAAATTAAAATTAGTTATTAGCCCTTCAAATCTAAATGCATTGATTCTTCGAATTTCACTTTTAAGTTTATCAATTTTTTCTTCTAATAAATTTGGATATAGTTCTTTTAATTTTTCATCATTTGGTATTACATTTTCAGTTAGTAATCCACCAGTATCATTGTTTCTTGTGATTACTGCATTTTCTGGATGTTCTACATCGATTCTACAAAAACGTCCGGGGCGAAAGAATATGTCTTCCATTATGTCTAAGTCCCGATCCGGATTAGGTATCACAATGCTTATACTGGCTTTATTTAATAAACCAAATGAATGATCTCCAATATTGATAGTTGCATCAGTAATATATGGTCCTACCCTTCTGCTTATATCAGACACAGTTTTTGTGTCTACATATGCTTGGTCATTTATAGATCTAGCTTTACTTGCTGCTTCTGCATCGGTAGCATTTGCAAATTGTCGTTCTGTTTCTGATTTGTAATATTTTATTTGATCTACAGAATATTCCGGATCAGATAAAAACTCTCCAGGGGTGAATCTTGCAGTTCTTGGTTGGGTTCCTCCTAAAATTCCAGCTTTAACAACCGGGCTATTACTACCACTTCCTTCAAATGCAGTTACTTGAACATTGGCTACTTTACCCAACATGTAATCTAGCGATGCATTACCTCTGTCACGAAATCCAGCACGACCACGAGCGTTTAGTTCGGCTTGTAAATTTTTATCTACTTCGGTAAAAAATATATTGTAACTCATCGATCTGTGTTTGCTTCGTTAATTTGCTGTAATATTAAACTTTTACTTGGTATACGTATTGTGGTATTTTGTGGAACAATCAATGTTCCTTTTCCTAATCCATTGGAAGCAGCAATTACCCACCACAATGTAGAATCTTGATAAAATAAATGTGCTAATGTGTCTAATCGTTCTGGCGATGTTATTTCAATAAACACATCTTCGGGTGATTCGTCCATGATTGGCACAATTGTAGTAGACAGTTTTCTTTTGCCGTTACTGTCTTTTAATTTAGATGTAGTTGAATATCGTCCCATAATTTTAAATTTTATGCAAAATTGTTAGATGCCCCACCATCAGTATTTAATTGTGTAGTTAGTTCTGGACTATCTTTTGTGGTTTTTCGTGTATTTCGCTTGTTTTGTCGGGCTTGTTTTTTAGCAGCCTTCTTTTTCTTTCTTTCACTAGCACCGGTGTTTTCTGGATCTGGATCTGGAACTGAGTCATTAAAATCACTTAACCAATTATCTTTACCTTGTATTGCTTTTCCATAATTATCAATCTGATCTTTTCTTTTGCTTTTAGAATAACTTTTTGCTAATGACAATATTCGGCCATTATTTTGTGGTATATCATTTGCTATTATGTTGAATTGACATGAAACGGAAACTTTCTGTGGTGTTTGCATCATGGCTGGGTCATCTTCAATGTTAATTTCCCATGGGGCATCCATTGCATATGTATATGTTACACTTGTTAATGTTATTGGTTGTTGATTGTGAATATCACCAACAGTTAATCGCATCCATGGGCCTATTAAAGCAATACTGTCACTGTCGTATATTGGAGCAGTATAACTTGCTAATGCGTTTAATTTTCTGTATATTGGTTTTAATTCATCACGATCTGTTGCATACACATCAAATGTTAAGGATCCAGCACGTGAATATGATCCATATTGATAATTTGGATCTGCTCGTCCTATCATTTGCACTGAGCTCCAATCTGCACTAAATGAATCGTCAAAGTTAGTTATTATGGCTCGGAAAGTTATAATATCATCTTCTCCTTCTCCATTAGGCTGAAGTTTAGGTCCTGTAAAATAAAATTTTATAAAATCTTGTGTTGTAGCAATTCCTAATTTATCAGTTATTGCTCCTAGTGCTTTTCCAATTTTACCTTTACCTTTTGGTTTCCATCGATATGCAGATTGCAATTTTACGTCTCGTTGGTAGTCTACAGCATTGACTTTGTCTCCTCTAAACGGGTTGGCTATTTCTAATGCATTACGTGTTGGCTGAAATCGTTTTAACAGGTTACTCCATTTGGTAGTAATATTGGTACGAGCAGTAAAGTCTTTTCTCAATGCTCCTGGCGAGTCTTGTTCTCCAGTACCATATGTTTGTCGCACATTGAACACTGAATATGCTCCGGCAGGTGATACGTCTGCAACTGCATATAAGCCTGCTCTAAAACTGCCCCGCAATTGGGCACTAGCTCCGTTTGCAGTTAATGACTGTAACGCTGCAGCAACGTTTTGATTTTTATTTATGTCTAGAAAATTTTCTTCTGAGTCTTTATTTGCTTTGTTTGTGAATAATCGAACTCTAGAACGAAAATCAGAATATTTTACTCCTGGTACTGGTTTTAATTGATCAAATGCTAATGTGGAATATGGAGTAGATAGCTTGTTTCCTACGTTTAATGCTTGTGCAATATTGCCAATTGTCAGATTACCAGTTAATCCACCTATTAAATTTCCTGCTGCGTTTATGCCTTTGTTTAGCAATGCCCCGGCTATCATTTCTTGATTTTTAAATTGAGGAATCAAACTACCAGGGGCAGCATCGGTAGTAGGAAATGGAGCAACAAATTGCGATTCTTCTCCTAATACTGGATTCGACCCTGGCTTCATGTCAGGTAATATGTTAAATGTTGGACTACCTCCTAATAGTAATGGCGTAGTAAACTGCGACTCATAGCCAAGTGTTGGATTAGGAAATGATATCGGCATAATGTTGTCCAAATGAATTGGATTAGTAAACTGTGATAAATTATCAAGTGTTGGATTAATCATGCAGACCCCCTTTCTGAATTAAATGATGTTGCTGGTTGATTTAATATTGCTTGTTCTAGGTGCCGGATGGCTGCTACTACGTCGCTATTATCTGTTTTTAAAGCTGTGCCTGTACCAGTACTTGCATTGGAAACAATTGTACCGTCTTGATTTGGAATAAACATTTCTGGTCCTTGTTCTCCGACTATATATGAAGTCATTCCAGAAACAGATCCACCCATATATGATCCACCACCTTTTTTAACTGCGGCTGCAGCTGTTTCAGTTTTAGCACCGTCATACTTAGTTATATTTCCAATGACCGTATCAAGCGCCTTGCCAAAGTCCAGGTTCAATAGCGCCTTGCCGGCGTTATATATTGATGACCCAAAAATATCTGTAACGGCGTTTTTGGCTATATTAGCAACACCTTTACCTCCAAATGCTTTGCCCATTGTTTGTCCAACACCAGATGTAGGGTCAATTCCAGCTGTTTCCATAGCACCTACAAGACTTAACACATTATCTCGTAATCCGTCTTGATCTTCGATAGCCATTAAATTAACCATTAAATTTTCTCGCTGAACCAGCAAAGACTCTTTTAATAAATCTTCAGTAGTTCGAGTATCCATTTGTTTTTTAAACTCTCCAAATTCTTTGGAACTTAACTCCCCAGTTTCCTCTAATTTCTTTGCAGCTTCTTCAAATGCAGCATCGGTGCTGTCTAATGACAATGAAATACCAGCTTCGCCGGCTTTGTCTAGTATCATTTTCTTTTGCAATGCACTAGCTAGTTTCGATTCTTCAATACCCATTGTTTTTGCAAGTTGTTTTCTGGCAAACATGTTGTCTTTAATATGATCGCCTTCTTGCATTATAATTTCATTGAGAGTCTCTGCCTGTTTGTTCATGTCACCTGAAAGTGCAGCTTCTCGCATTTTGTTGGTTAAACTTTCACCTTGCTTGTTAACTAAACGTCGTCCACTTAACAATTGATATTCTAATTCATTGCCAATACTAGATTCAATGTTTAACAGAGTATCTCCCATTTTTGCAACGTCTTTTAAAGAAAATCCAAATTTCTTTGCTTTCATTACCGACTGTTCGAGTGTTCCTGGCAATCGTCCATATTGAATTTGTATTTCTGACCCCGCTTCTGCTATCTCGGTAGTGATCTGTGTAAATGCTCCCATTGTTCCGTCAGGATCAATCATATCAGAAAATGTTTTAGTGAATTTTATTTGTTGTGCAGCGTTGCCTTTCATTTGGGCAGCATACTGAGTATATGAATTTGTAAGTTCATCGCTTAGTCCAACACTTTGTTTCATTATGTTTTGAACTTGCATCATGCCTTTGTAATACTTGTTGTTACCTAAATTAACTTGTTTTAATGTTGGTAACATTTTTTGCATGTTAACTGCATATTTTTGTAGTTCCAAATTGGATATCTTAAATCCACGTGGAATATCTTTATTTAACGCTTCTCCTAAACTACCAGGGCCTACAAATGTACTATTTAATTTGTTTGCAGCTGCACTAGTAATACCCATGCCTTTGTTAAGACCAGATATTCTTGTTTCGAAAAATGCTGCAGCTTTTCCTGCACCTAAAAATGTCTCAGATAAATCTTGATTAATCCTAACAATTGCCGAATCTCCCAACTCTCCAACCAATGTTGTAAGCTGATTTATTAACTCCGTGTTTAAACCTGTAGTTGTTGTTCTGCTGTTAACAGGCATACCCATTCTGGGTTGCTGTTTTAATTGTTGTATGAGTTGTGGATTCGTCATATATTAATAAATATCAACGACGAGGTTTTGTTGGAAGTGAAGTTGATTTACGTTGTGCTCGTTTTTTTTGTGCTGCTACACGTTCTTGTTGAATTGCATTGCACTTGTCAATCCAATAACTTCTTAAAAATATTGGCATATGATATACGTCGTCCCAGTTCCATCGACCTTCACCAAACCAAATTAAATTGAAAATATTTTCGTGATTGCGTACTCTGTCTTGTGGTTTAAAACCAAAAAAGGTCGATCCCAATTGGAAACACCGCAGAGAAGGTGCCTCCGTTTTCACCTTCAAATTCATAGTTATAATCCATACCTGGAGTATTATCTGCAAAATATGTTCGAAAACGTTTGGAGTCTTGTGCAAGAAATTGATAGCGTATAAAATGGTCAATTTCATCTGCTTGTCGTTTTCCATTAACTTCTCGAATACATTGTTTTAATAAATCATATATTCCATCATTACTAGTAATGTTTATATCATATGAAAATTTAATAGTTAAAGGGGTTTTTGAAGTAGCATCGGTATATGTAAATTCTCCTAGTTCGTCTGCTTGTAAATTAAACGTTTTGTATTTTAATTTAGACAAATTTACCGTGCGCTCTAATTCTGTTTTAGTTTCTGGATCTGTTATTTTTACAGGATATTCGGCACCATATGCTAATATTCTGCTTTGTATGACTATGGCATCTTTGTCTGATGCAATCATGTCATCTAAATTACAATCAGACATTATAATTGATTCTAACAATTTATCAAACATAACACCTTCTCGTACGTATGACATATTAGTTAAAATATCTTCATCATATGCAGTCATGTATCGTATCTCTACTTTACCTGAACTTAGTGGATTTGACTTTGCATACACTTTACCTCCACTAGGTAAATCAACAATTTCTGTTGGAAGTTTGCTTTTTTGTTCGTTGTCGTATCTAGATTTTGCTTGATCGATAATAGATTGTTTGTCTATTCTGGTTGTCATTTTATTGCTCATTCAATTCCTTATTATAACTTTATTATAAATATATGAACACAAAAAAAGTAGGGAGTTACCCTACTTCAATTGTATATTTTAATGTTGTATTAGAAGTCTAATAATGCCCAATCATATCTAACAGATAATTCTATTTCTTGAACTGCATCATCTCCCCAATCATATGAGCCGAAATTAGCACTAACAATAAAAGCTCCGTTTAATGTCCATTGTTCTACTATTTCACCGAGTGGAGATAATTGTGAAAGTTTTAATTCTTTTTTGTAGAATGAAGAATATCCATTGCGACCCGTAGCAGACTCATGGTGTAATCTTACCCATTCCATTACTGCTTGAGCTCCACTTGGAACAATTGCATCATATAAAGTCATTGATATAGCATCCCATTCTGATTTACCTTTTAAATAACGTTTAACGTTAATCATATCCAATGGTACTTCTCCATTACTGATACTAGGTTTTGCAGATGCTTTTACTAAATACGCAGGAATACCAGTATCAGCCATAGAAAGTATAAACTGATGTTTTCTTTTCGGTTCCCAGGAAAATGCGTTGTCAAATAACTGAGCTTCTTCAGCTACATCTAAATTTGGGTTTATTTGATCTATTAATGCCATATATGGTCCTTGTTTATTTTAATATAAATATAACGTACAGTAAAAAAGGTAAGACCGAAATCCTACCTTTTTAAAATTATTAATATTTCTATTCAGGGAAACTTGCACCCGTTGGCTGAATATTAAAGTCTAACACTATAAATTCTGCTGTTCTGGTTGGTTGCAAGAACAATTGTCCGTAAAGAATATTTTGATCTATCATGTCCGGAGTATTATTTGTTCCATCCATTACTGCTCGGAAAGCAAATAATCCTTGATTAGCTTTTACTTGAGCTAAATATGGATTCACAATACTCAAGAAACGATCTCTTGTTTGTGTTGTGTTTTGTTCAAATACTAAAAATCTAGTAGATGATGCAATAAACTTCTTAACTGCAATAAGCAAACGACGCACATTTACTCTGTCTAATGCACTTGGACGAGCTTGAAGAGTCTTTTGACCCCATATACATATTCCGTCATTAACAAAGTTTGCAATAGGATTAACACGAGCTTCATACAATGTGTCTCTTTGTGATTGTGTTAATCTTATATATGTGTCTGTTGCATTAACAACACCTCTATTCAAACCAGCTGGTGCATACCAAGGATGTTGTACTGCATCATTAAATGCTAATACTCCTGGTAATACTACTGATGGTGGTACGAATAACGGAACACCTTTATTTGGGTTTATTATTCTAACCCATGGCCAATATGAAGCAACATAGTTATTATCTAATGCTGTTACTTGACTCACTACCGTTGCAATATTATCAGACACTGGATTTGAATCCATTACATAGAATGTATCTTGGCGTTCTTTAACTAAGTTACGAGCAGCATTTGTTACTGTGCTATGTAAACTGTCAATAATACCTGGAGTAACTAATAGATTCATATCATAATAATCAGTATTGCCTAGCAAGGTAAACGCTTTATTATATGATTTAGTACCTGTTGATGTTGATGTGCTACAATCAAACCCAAATGTATTAGCTGAAGTTATATTTTCTCCGTTAAATTTAGGCAAGTTAGGACGTGTTCCATCAAATCCTCCTTGAAATGCAACCATAAACTTACGTGTAGTGGTGGCTACGTTAGATGTAAATGTTCCTGCATTCAATGCGTCTTGCAATGATCCTGTATATGCTGCTGAAAGAGATGGAAAAGCAGATCCGGTATCTTGATTAACATCTCCAAGATAAAAGTCACTGTTCAATCCAACACTGCCGCTTTCGGTAGGAGTAACTGCTAAATAGTTTAAGTTATGAGTATCTGTATAATCAAACCCAAAATAAATATTGCTATTAAAACTAGGTGTAGCTTGACTTGTTTTATATGATACTGCTTCTAGATTAAATGCCGTTGCTGCTGATGCTGATGCATTAGCAACTGGCGACAATGGTGCTTTAAATCCAAACGGAATTAAACTTTTATCATTAGTACCATCACTAACACCTGCTTCAACACTTACTCTGATAAACTGAGACATATTTGGATAATCACCATTTACTTTAACATCTCCTGCGTCTGTAACCGTTTGAAAACGATCACCAATGACTCTAGAAATATATTTTGGTGAATTAGGATCTAAATTTACATTTTGATACGTTTCAATAATGTCTGGTGTTTGATCTGTATCTTCTGAAGAATATGGTGAATTTGGAATTTCTGTGGTGTTAACACGTCGTACTTCTACTGTAAATGTTCCGTACCCATTTGGATCAGAAACTTCGGATGCTAATTTAATATCACGAATACCTACTTTAACTTCTGCATTTACAGAGTCGCCATGTGATAGTGTGTGAAATTGAAATAGATTTTTTGCAGTGCTACCAATTTTTTGTGATGTAATGAACGGTGTAGCTGCTGTAGAAAAATCTTTTAAATACTTATAATTAGCATATTTATGAACGGTAAGAGTAACGTCTCCAAGATTGTTAAATAATGCTGCAGCATTATCATTTTCATATTGAACATATACTGGATAATCTAATGATTTTGGAGAACGTCCAAATGTTTTAGTTATATATGTATTATCCGTAGCTACAATTGATGCAGATACTGGAGATCCGTTTCCTGCTAAAAATGCACCACTATATCCAGGTACGGTAGTTGTAGCAAATGTTCCAGAAACAGTGAGCACAAAAGATCCAGATGGATTTGATGTTAATACTGAATCTTCGAAATAATTAGCATCAACTTTACTACCTGATCCTAATACTGCTTGTGTAGGATGTAAAACGTGTGTTACCACTTTTACCGATCCTGACTCTGCTTGAATGGCTAGAGCTCCGTTCTTAATGTTGTATCCATCTTCATATAAAAGACGAGTTACTGTTATTACGTTTCCGTTTCTTAAATAGTCATTCACCACAAATGGAACATAAGAATCGTCAGTAAACGTTCCAAATGTTTTTTCAAAATCACCCATCGATGTAATTTGTGTAGGAATGAGAGCAGGACCTTTTACGGTTGGTCCAATTACCGCTGCACCTATTTGTGCAACACCGCCGGCTAAAAATGACTGATCTACTTCGTTAGTAAATACGCCAGGCGAGACAATTCTTTCTGCCATTATAATACTCCTATAATTATTTTCTTATAAATATAGACAACTAGTGTCAAACCTCAACATCAGTAAATGTTCCGGCTTCAACGTTGATTTCTCCTTCTCCGTAACGCTCTCGAAGTTTGACTACTAGTTCAGTTTCTTGTTGCTTTAATGAAGCAATGTCTTGGAATCGTTGGTCTTCTTCTTTTGCAATTTCTTCAAGCCGTCTGTTTAACTGAAAACGCTCTATTGCAATGTTTCCTAACACTGCAGAATTTTCTGAAAATTTGTCTCGTAGTTGTTGAATTTGTTCTAAATGTTCTTTGTCCAGTTTTTTAGTTGCCATATTTTATAACCTTTCTTTATATTATATAAATTTATTTTGCAGTATCCAAATTATTTGGGTGTAAATGTTATTGTGTATGTAGTGTCTTCATCTACAACAGTAAGTACATTGTTTGTAAATTGTGCTGTTGTTGTTACATTACCTA
>MDSZ01039879.1_pt1 | contig 24716 bp, 14 predicted proteins | sample 811201 | NCBI WGS metagenome assembly MDSZ01 (sample SAMN05326647, study PRJNA326480) | marine metagenome | isolation source: seawater | place: Indian Ocean: North | collected 2010
AATTCCAATAAAAGCAACATTAGCCTGTGCGACTATGGGGGTTAACTTTTTAAGCTCTGTCGACAAAAACCTAGGTATTGGCGCCATATTTGCCTTTCCAACATCAGCCGCAACTTCCATTGGGGTGTTTAGTACTGCTATAGAATCTAAAACAACTATGCCTAAGTTTTTAAATCTAGGATCAACACCTTCTATAACATAATCTAGTATACCCTTCATATTCTTAGTTACCTTTTTGGAAACACTATTTACTTTAACAGTACCTATTAAACCTTCAAATATTTTTTTTGCATCATTTGTCTTTATAACCATAACTCTTGACGTATCTACGCCAAGACTTTCCGCCCAATCTGGATCATATGTATATTCTGCATCTATAAACAATGCTGTATTATCTTGATTTTCATCTAAATAATTTTTTATACATGATAGGGCAAGCATTGTCTTTCCGGAGCTTTCCTTTCCGGCTAGCTGCGTTATCCTACCTCTTGGTATTCCGCCAATACAAATGGCTCTATCTAGAGATGGACTTCCGGTACTTATAGATTCGTAAGCGCCAACCTTTACATCGCCACTTAAGAATACGGTGTCATCTCCAAAAAATTTTAAAAGTTCTTTTTCAGCATCGCTCATGTTCATTTTTGTAGCCATATAAACTCCATATTTTTAATACTTATGATTAAGACCCGAATCAGACGGTAGCCTCCATCCTGCTGGCGGTTGCCAACTTGATTCGTTTTCAGGATTTTCAGCCATAACTGCATCGGTTGTTATAAGCAATATTGCTATACTAGATGCGTTTTTTAATGCGGTTATGGTTACCTTTGTAGGATCAAGAATGCCCATTTCAACCATATCTCCATATCTATCATTTGCGACATCATACCCAAACATATCCGAGTCTTCGTGTCCAAGCATTACCTTTTCCTCAATGACACCAGGGTTTAATCCAGCATTAATACATATTTGATTAAACGGTCTTTTGCATGCGTCTAAAAAGGCCTCTGCTGCAGGCACAAGCTTAGGGTCAAGAGCGCTTAGGTCTATACTATTTGCTGCGCACAAAAGAGTGGTTCCTCCGCCAGGAACGACCCCACCAGATATTGCGGCCTTTGTTGCAAATAACGCATCATCTATCCTGTCACCCTTCTCTCTTAGCTCAAGCTCTGTAGAATATCCAACGCTTATAACTGCAGCCTTACTAGTAAGAAGAGCAATCCTATCTCTTACTCCAAGCCTAACCTTGTCTCCTATTAGATTGTCATGACACTGTTTATAATATTCGATTTTTGCATTAACCAGCTTATTATTTTTCTTTGGTCCGAATATCTTTGTTCCCCATTTGTTTACAACAACTTTTTCAGCACCACCCAAATCATCAATGCTTACATCAGCAAGTGTTGTTCCGTAGTTTGGGCCAAAAATTTTGGTACCAACCAACATTGCCAGGTCCTCTCTCCATTCTTTTGGATCATTTGGCCACATTGGAAAATTAATACAGCATACAGATATCCTGCCAAGAGCTTTGTTTTTCAAGAATGTGGCTAGAGCCTCCTGCTTTACTCCATTTGCTATAATCAATATAGGTATATTTTTTGTAGATAACTCATTAAATAAATCTAGGTTATCATTTATATGTGTCATTGATCCATCATAAATTAAAATCTTACAATTTTTAAAAACACACTCATTAGTATCTTCACCGGCTAAAAAACCTTCGGATATATAACCCGACTTAAGCTCAGCTCCCTCAATATACCTTACTGATATTCCATCTCCAGGAAAAGCTTCTGCTGCAACCGTACCGTTCCAACCTGCGCTATCAAAAGCCTCCGCTATCTTGCCCCCAATCATAGGATCATTGTTTGCAGATATAGTAGCTATATCTTTTAGCGTATCACTATTCTCAACCGGCATTGAGAGCTCGCCTATCTTTTCCAAAACCCTATCTTGAGCCCAAGATATCCCATTTCTAATTGAAATTGGACTATGTCCAGATGCAACAAGTCTGAGGCCATTTTTAAATATACTATGGGCCAAAACAGTTGCGGTCGTCGTTCCGTCGCCAGCTACATCCGCAGTCCTTCCCGCAGCCTCTTTTACCAGCTGACAGCCCAGTTCTTCCACTGGGTCATCCAGAACAACCTCTCTGGCTACCGAGACCCCATCCTTTGTTATAACGGGAGCCCCAACAAACTTTCCTATTATAACATTATTTCCTTTTGGACCCATTGTTACAGCAACAGTGTTTGAAAGCTTTTCGACTCCATCAAGAACCCTGTTTCTTGCATCATCTCCATAAAATAATCTTTTTGACATAATAACTAACTCCTTATAAAGTGACATATGGCGACTGCGATAGCGTCAGCCTCATCATAGCATTCCTTTCTTATAGTACCATTTCTAGTATGTCTAAGTTCAAAATTATCAAAATATTTGCATATAAAATCGAAAGCATCATCTTTTGATTTTATTTTTGTGTTAAAATATTTTGATAGCTCAGACCTTATTGATATAACGCTATACCTTGAAGGCTCTATACCTATTGACCTAAGGGATGCTAATGCGGAAAGTTCATTAAAAACAGATAGAACAATTATAGTTCTTGAGTTACTTTTTCCGGTTGTAAACTTATTTGCATAAGCCTCTATAGCAACGCAATCTGGATCTATATCTGAAAACAAAGTCTTGAGCTCTGAATATGCGCTATTAACCCTATGCGATAGAGAGCCATCTTTAGACTTTGGGGGCTTTATATGCCCATAAGAGTGCAAAACAATATCTCTTTCGTCAACCCTTAGAAGGGCCCAACCTATTGTTGATGAAGATATGTCTAGTCCCAATATTGTTTTCATAATTAAAAATACACACGTGTGCATATACACACGTGTGCATCAAGGTATTTAATTAGTCGTCAAAGGAAAATTCAAAATCATCAGAAACGGCTCCAGAGTCGGTTGTCTCGTGGGTGCTTGAGGCAACCGAAGTAGTTGCCCATCCCATAATATCACATACCTCTTGAGGGTCTGCTGGCGAAATTAACTTCTCTAAGTTAACACGATCGTTAAATTCTACATAGCTATCCTTAAGAGATGCGTCCAAGGACTCTTTTGGATTTGGAGTTACATTATAAAGTGGCTGAGAACCCTTTGGACCTCTGTTTACACTTAGATCATATTGTGTAACCTTACCCCACTTTGGATGATTAAACAACGCTCGAATACCATTATAAATCTGGCTTCCAATCTCAAGAAGCTTAAACGTATCATCCGTTCTATCTAAGACCTTTACGATCCATCTGGCCTGCCTTCTATAACCCTCGTCCTCCAATCTTCTTACCAGATCTGCGTCATCTATTGGGCTGTTAATCTTTCGGGTAGATCCGTCAGCGGTCGTAACCCAGTGAACAAAGTACTGGGTTGGATTACCCATAACTCTAACTACATTTTCACCTTCAACCAGCCTCATAAAATCAGAGGCTCTTCCTCCACCTCCGGTTGGTGTTGCTCCACTATTCCAATCAATTTCTCCAAATACAAACTCTGCCATTTTATCTCCTTATCAGTTTCTTACTGAATATTTTTTGTTTTGTTTTGTTTTGTTTTGTTTTGGCTACTTCCATTCCATGTCGCCACACATGTCTTCGTCCTCACTGCTGCTGCGACGAAAACTGCTACCTGCATTATACGCAGTCGCAGAAATTCCACTAATATTTTCTATAGAATAATCCCTCTTCAAAAATGTCTTCAAGGCGTAGTGCCAGGTTTGAAAGTAATTAGCTTTATTTTCAAACCACTTTTTACAGGCCTTGGCGAGAGTTAGATTGTTGCATGCGTCAATATATGCAGAATCAGCCTGAGCAAACCACTCTTTTTCTTTTGCTGTCTTGACGCCTGCGGCCTTTGCGAGCGTTAGTGCGGCATAGCTCCACGACTTGTTTTTCTCTGTTTCTTTTATACCTATCCATCTATCGACCTGAGCTATTTTCTCCTGGCATAAGTTTTGACCCTCTAGCGTTAGAGCTAAGGCGGATTCTGCAATATTTAAATCTATAACACCATTTTTTGGTAAAAAATCTGCAATTCTATCAATTTCAGATACATCAATATCTTCTATTGAAAAACCAGACAGATCAACTCTTTCACTAAATTTTTTCATCTAAGCACTCCTCCACTTTTTTTAGCCTATCACCCAACTCTCTTATTCTGCTAGAAAATGAATCAATATCTCTAAGTCTTTGGTTCATCATTATATTTAATATAAAAAATACTACAGCCATTGGCACCGGCCTATTGACATTTGGAGTTATGGATGTTACAATGCCTTCATCATTTGATGTAAACAATCCTAAAAATACGTCTTCTCCGAATGCCTCCTGAAGCTCAACGATATACTTATACTCATCACTCGTAATATCTAAAAGCTTATTAGCTATAGCCTTCTTCATCAAGTCACCCTCTTAACAATCGTGCCCCTATTATTTTTCAAACCGGCCTCTTTAGCCAATCTCTTTAGCCTTGCAATCTTTCTGTCTTCATCTTCTTCATAATCTTCAGCCTCAGTCAAAGCCTCTACTCTAACCTCATCCCTTATCTTCTCAAGAAGATTCTCCGATAAACTATTCGGATCACCGCTTCGTGATTGATCATCGACACCTATATGTTCGGGTGATTCGGCATCTTTGGTAGACTCATCCGTGGCCGAAACAGCATTATTTGAGTATTCATTAAAAATAAATAAAGCAATATCATTTACCAATACTTTATTCATACCTTCTGAAAAATCTTGATGCAATATACTCTGAGATATAGAGTTTATTGCAACCATATCACTGTCCCCAAACAACACGTCACCACATGACGGGCATAGGTTATTCATTATTGCATACTTTAACTCACTAGGAACGTTATATCCACACTTGTTACACTTAATCATATACTTTTTCCATAAACAGATTCTAACCTTAGAAGAGACAAACCTTTTGTCCCCATGTACTCATCGACTTTGCAAATGGCTCTGATTGGCATTCCGTCTCTAAACAAATTTTTATATTTTTCATAATCTTCGGTCCATACAGTTAGCTCGGACATTGTTGTATTTACATCCTCAATCATATATTTAGCAAACTTTCTTCCAACCTTTTTTCCATTTTTAATCTTAAATTCTTTTATTTTTGAATTAATTATAACTTCTATCTTTACTTTATCTCCTTTATTTAGAGACGGAAGGGATGATAGCTTAGTTACAAATGATGAATTTTTTCTAAAAAAATCATTAAATACATCATGAAGTGAGCCGCTTATCGTTCTGCCTAAAACTTCTTTTTCTCCCAGCAGAACTTCTTTGTCGGAAAACTCCAACCCTTCACATTCAAAATATATTGTACTTGGATCTATATCTTTTTTAACAGAAGAATTAACCTTTGTTCTATATTTTGCAAAATTATCAAATATAGACTTTCTTGCCATCCCAAAGGAATCAAACGCTCCCGCTTTTGCCAAAGACTGTATTACCGTTTTGTTAACAACCCTTCCGCTGGTTTTTGCAAAAAAAGATGCTAAGTTGGTATATGGTTGGTTGCTAATAATGTCAAGCACGGCCTTTTCCCCAACGCCCTTTATTGCTGACAACCCTGTGGCGATATTTGACTCTCCAGAAACAACATATTCGCCCGCACTTATGTTTACATCAGGAGGATCGACTGATATATTCATATTTGAACACTCGCCAAGATACTCTTGTGCTTTATCACTATTTGGATCTTCACTATTCAAAAGAGAGCACATAAATTGAGTAGGATAGTTGCTTCTTAGCCATGCCGTATAATATGATATATGTGAATAAGATATAGAGTGAGACTTATTAAACCCATAAGCTCCAAATGGCTCAATCTCATCTTTCCATATCTTGGCTGCCTGCTCATATTTCATTCCAGAGTGAGACATGCAGTCAGATATAAATGAGGCTTCTGTTTTTAATACAAGATCTGGGTCTTTCCCCTTTAACTTAGTAATCTTTCTAAGCGCATCCGCCTGGTTGTAATCCCAGCCGGCACAATCTCTGGCTATAGTCATCATTCCCTCTTCATATAAAGACACACCGTATGTCTTTCCCAGAGCCCCCTCAAGAAGGTCGTGTGTATAATTCGCACTACTACCAGAAGTCCTTCTTTTTATATATGACATCCTCTGTTTTGCAGAACACGACGGTCTGCCTAAGGCATTTATGTCAGATATGGTATCAATTGAGTCTGGCTTTATCTTCATACACAAGGGGGTTAGCGATGATTCTAATTGAAATACACCAACTGTATTGCCTCTTGATATCATATCAAAAGTGTTCTTATCATCCAAAGGTATATCTTCCATTAAAATAGAACTACCAGTGGTATCACTTATTAGTTTTAGCGTAGAGTCTATAACATTTAATGTGTTTAAACCAAGAAGGTCCATTTTAACGTACCCATTATCTTCACACCTGGTCTTTTCCCACTGAGTAACCATAAGTCCTGTGTCATAATCTATCCTTATTGGAATTGACTCATAAAGGGGTGAATCACTTATGACAACACCAGCAGCATGAACGCTCCAGTTTCTGGTAAGACCCTGTAATTTTTTAGCATATTCAAATAACTCAGGATACTCATCCATATAGGCAGCAAACTCTTTGCTATCAATCACTGCATCCTCTATTGTTTTTGAATCAGGCATTATGGACGTTATATGATTTGCTATTTTAAACGCAGATGACTTATCCCCACCGAGCCTCAGACTTCTTGCTACATCTTTTATTATAACCTTTGGGGACAAAGTTGACCAATTACTTATTAGAGCAACCCTATCTTCACCATATTTTTCCCTAAGATACTCCTTTACCATTCCAGGGTCGCTAAAGTCAGAGTCTATATCCGGAAAGCTAGTCTTTTGATTATTATGAAATCTCTCAAAGATTAAACCATACTTGATTGGATCAATAGATGTTATTCCCGTCAAATAAGCCACCAAGCTTCCAGCGGCAGAGCCTCTGGCTGGGCCTACCGGCATGCCCTTTGATCTTGCCCAATTGGTATAGTCAGAAACTATGAGCATATAGGATGAGAAATTTTTATTCTCAAGAACTGATAGTTCTGACTTAACCCTGTCCCAATACTTCTTTTTATCGCAATCATTTAAATCGCCCAGCATAGATTTAAATCCCTCTATGCATTTAAATCTAAGATATGACTGGTCAACGGGCAGCTCTTCGCAGTTATTATTATGCCAAGATAAAAAGCTATCATAGTCTGACTCATCCTTAACGCTATACGTGGGGAGTCTTGCTCCAGATGGCTTCAGATAGGATGGCTCTTCGCATTCATTTAAAATATTTATTGAATTTTGCATACCAGTTTTGGCTATATCACTGCCGAAGAAATCAATTATCTCCTCATCAGTCTTTAGGTACATATCTTGCACACCGTATCTAAACCTATCTGGATCTCCAACATACTTCTTATCTTTTATGGCCAGCATAAAGTCATGATATTTAGCATGCTCTTTATCTCTATAATGAGCATCACATGTTATTACATAAGGTATTTTGTAGTCATGAGAATATCTCAAAAGAGTCTGGTTTAGTTTACACTGATCAACCTTACCATCGCTAGTTTTTAAAGAGTGTGGTTGAAGCTCAAGAAATAACCTGTCGGAAAATATAGACTTTAGTCTTAAAAGATTTTGTATAGCAATATCTTCATCACCACGCATAATGGTTTTAGACAAAATTCCGTTTGAACAAGCAGTTGTTGCAATAACACCTTCATTAAACTTCTCTATATGCTCCCAGGAGATCCTGGGAGTTTTCTTGCCCATATATCCGCTAACCTGATTTTTATAAGCCTCATAGTTTAGTCTTAAAATATTTCTATAACCTACTCTATTTTTAGCTAACAATACTATGTGGTTACTGGCTCGCTCATCAAGGTCTAAGGCAAAATATGCCTCTATTCCAGGGATAAGCTTAACCCCAGTTTTTTGGCTAGCGAGCCACGAATCATATATGGCAGTCAATGTACCATGATCAGTTATTGCTATGCCAGGATGGTCGACCTCTTTAGCTCTTTGAAAGAGGTCGAAAACATCATTCATTCCGTCCAAAGGAGAGCCCAGCTCTGTATGATTATGCAAAGAAACAAAAGAACCCATTATTAATTCCAAATAAATATAATTATATTATTCAACCAAATCTGCTATGTTTGTATATATATCTACAGTTGTATCTGGATCAACATCTGACTTCAGCATTCTTATAGCTACAGTAACCTCCTTCTTTGGTATATTATATTCGTCAATAAAGTCTTGAATCATCTCTTTCTTTGATTCACGAAGATCTTTAATTTGATCATCAATTTCATTCATCTGCTTAACCATAGATCTTACCGATTCCATTGTAAATTCAGCAGAATTAGATTGAGCGCTGCTCGCGCTCTCTGCAGCCTCTTCATTAAAAATCTGTATAACATCACTCATTCTTGTACTCCAATTTATAGATTTATAATATTAATTATTTAGTAGGCATCTTATAAAAATGTAATGCCCCAACTTCGCCTAGGATGCATTAATTATACGCCAAAAAATATCTTCGCGCACCGATCTTTTTCGTATAGAGCCAATAAATTTTGCATTAGAATTAATTCTTTGAGCCTCTATTGCGCCAAAGGCTGCCTTGAGCCTTTTATCCATTTCTTTATCCTCGTCGGAAGCTCCTGGTCTGTCAAAGCCTAGTGCGCCTATAAATGACCTATAAAAAGTTTTTATTTTTTCAAAAGGTGTATTTTTATCAAAAGAAGGAATGTGCGTGCTTACTCCTCCATCAGAATCCCTATCCGCCAAATACCTTGCTACATCATTAAATACAAAATATGGATTGCTTGGTAGGACAGCGCCCTTCAAAGCCAACGCTGCAGCCCTTTCTGAAGATACCTGGCTACTCCATATTGCATGAGTATTTGAGACAATTTTGTTAACATAGACTCTCATTGATTCAGATGACTTTGTTGAGTCAAAAACATCACTAATTCTTGTGTAATAATTTTTAGATACACGAGCATTGCTATCTACATTAAAAACCTTACATAACATTTCTAACATATCCTTCCAATGCTTTACTTCAAAAAATGGATCTATGGATCTTGTTATGTCAATATTTGAAAAGTCATCATTACTTTCTCTGTAATAATCAAACAAGGTGCTCTCTTCATCTTTTGTGGGCATCAAAAATTTAGTATTGAATATAATATCTCTTGCCGCATTAAATAATATAGATGAATCTCCAAGCTCTCTAGCTCTATCTCTCTTGGATCTGCTGCCACCTATTATCGGCCCAGACTTCCATGTTCCGGGCCATACCCCACCAAATCTATTCCCCTCAAGGATTGCAGACCTAGCCTTTCTCTGCGCCTCTAAGGAAGACTTTTTGGCCCTATGTTTAGGTATGGCATCATCTTTTATGCTAGATCGACGACTAGATACCTCTCGCAACCTTACATCGATCTCTCTTATCTCATCCTTAATGCTATCCAGCCTTTCTTTTTTAAAACTATCAACGAGGGCCTTTCTATTCTTTCTTAATGAGTTCCTCTCTTCTGTAAGAGTATTTACAGACTCCTCATCTATACTTAGTTTTTCTGAAACATCCTTAAGTCTTAGCTCTATATCTTTTAATGAATCCCTATATGAATCTTTAACCTCGCTAAGTATACTTGGCGTTAGCAAAACAAGAAGCTCTTGAATTCTCTTCATATCGCCAACGGATGCTTTCGCACCCCTCTTTATTCCCAGATCCCTCCTAAAGCTATCAAGCTCTGCAAGCAAGTCATCTATGCTTAGAGATGCCATAGAGTATGTAATACTAGACTTATGCGCATCATCTGATGATTTTATATCAAAATACCTGCCAAAGGTTGCATTGTCAGAGTTTACGTAGTCTCCCTGAAATCTAACCATGTCAATTGCGTCCTTTCCAACTATGGTTGAAAAAGACTCATTCACTTTTTCTATAGTATCTTCTCTAAACATCTTGTGAATCTTTGCAACAAGCTCTGATTTTCCATCATGAACCCTTATTTTAGAGTCTATACTAAACGAGTCAACTGATGGTATGGATTCTGAGCTATGACCAATTTCCCCCGAACCATCTTCATAAACCTCTATAATAATTTTATCACCAGGCGCAATACTTTTTATTGAGAAAAGCCCAGGGTTGTTATATTTATTTTTAATTTTTGACAAAATAGCAAAATTTGCTATAGAATCTATATCATAAAACACTCCTGGTCTTAGATCAGACAATGTAGTTGACCCTATAATACCAGACTTTTCAAGAGAATTTAGTATTGGACTTAAATTTGCAGACTCAAACAAGTAAACCAAAAGATTTGATTGATCTTCTTCAGATGTATATGGATGCGGAGCAGATTCTGGATTTGTAATAAGCCAATAGGCAGTATAAAAATCCACCTCGGTTATGCACGGAAGACTCTTTAGCTTATACGTATCGTCTGAAGGTCCCTCGACAGAACCATAATTTTTTGCAAGAATAGCTACCTTATTCATAAGGCTTGTGCTCACGTCAATAGAGTAGTTTGGTATTCTATTATAAAGCGATGACATAGAGTCTTCTATTTTTGAAAGCATTCTTTTTCCGAGCATAGCAGACTCTTCTTCGCCATATCTCTCATAAGACTCTATTGCCCTAATACAGTTTGACTTCTCTTCAGAAAGAAAGCTTATTCTTCTTCTAAGCTTCATAATTCCTTCGTGATCAGCCCTTCTTACCAAAAATGATATATCATATATTTTTCCATTAACCTCTATGTTTATAGATGCCTTTGGAACAACTAGTGTTGATAGGCCTATTTTTTTATTCTGGTACTCAGAAGACTTGCTATGATCATCATAAAGATCTAAAACCTTGCCTCTAGAAGTTAAAATTTTAGTCTCACCCCCAAAGACATCAAATCCATCTGGTGGTGGATATCTACCTTCATGATATCTGGTTGGCCCAATCTTTCCCCACTGAACTTTTGAGCTATCATAACCGGTTATAGGATCAGATACTACGGCTTTATCCTTAGGGTTATCACTATAGCTAATAACAGATACTCTGCCTCTTGGATTCAATCCAAAATTTTTAATATCCCTTACAGTATGTGAGTCTCCGCCGTCTCTATATATGCATGGGTAGGGTGCAAGATCTAGCGAAGTTCTGTCTAACAACTCATCCGTCTTAAAAACCGTGGATCTTTCAAAAAAGTACTCATACATTGGGTTTTCAAAAAAACTATCCTTGTACTCAGAGTCCTCTCCCAGTGATGCTTGTTTGATTTTATTCTTTATAATTTCAGAAGCTTTCTGCATATAACTATTATTTACAATAGGCCTTGGGTTGGACATAAGCTCGCCAAGATATATATATGCCTCTGAGAATGGGGTAACTATCGAATGGCCCATTCCCGTAATCATATTGCTTTTTATATACTTAATGCACTCACTAACAATCTGGTCTTTCTCTTGGTCATTTAATTCATCAAAATCATCTATCATTGTATCCAAAGAATCTTCACTAATATCACATATCAATTCTGGATCTTTTAATATATCCAAAACTTCAAGTTCATAGCCTATATATTTTATACTATCTGGTCTCAAATATATATTTACAATTGGGTCCAAACAATCTATCAAATATAAGCAATATGCCATATGTATTTTTGCACCAACTATATGCCTAAGATCTTCTTGCTGCAACATAAACGTTCCAACTCTTGGGTTCCAACTTGTAGTTGAAACACGCTTTACCTTACTGCCGCCGCTAGTATTTGCTTTTGTATCAGTTCTTACTAAAAAATCATTCGAACTAATGTTCAGCCTGTTTGTTGGAGCAAGACTTCTTATCCAGCCTGGGTCAGAAGATATAAATCTTTTTATTGGAGTTGATAATTTTAAAAAAGAAACTTTTTTGGAAAAAGCACCAGACCTGTCGATCTCTAAAACTATGTTATTAATTATTTTATCAATATCTCTAGAAACAGCATCGATAGTAGCGCTAGGAAGCTGGTCATTAAAGTATTCATTTATAATGTCTATAACAAGGTCATATGTGTCTACAGCGCTATCCGCAGGCGTTTCTGCGGTCTTGTTAGATTTCTTTAAATCAAGCATATTTAAAAACAAATCAACAAACAAATCTCTTATTAACTCTGGGCTTTCTGATATAGAGTCATCACTCTCTATTTCTATAAAATCTTCGCTAAGTGCCTCTTTAAAATACTGATACTTGTCTTCTATACCTTTTAGCGCAGAAGATCTTTTTATGCTTCCTGGAGATATGCCGAGATTATTTCTCTTCATGATATTAATTATGTTTAATGTCATCATATCTGCTATCAAGTTTGTAGAAGATGTTCTTATTATTTCTCCACTGCCTGATTCGCTTGGAAGATCAAGCTCTGGGTAGTTTAAATCTAAACTTGTATCTTGTGGGTTTGGCTCAGAAAGCCTTTCGTATATGTCTTCAGATATAAACCTAGATATATTTGATACAGATACATCATCAGTTTTTAATATAAATCCTCGATCAATAAGGCTATCAATAAGGTTATTTATATGTGGCTGTAAAGTTTTTGGTTCAGGAATGCCTCTTTTGTATTTGCTAAAACTTCCTTCTCCAGAGAGTATGTTTCTTTGTTCAACAGTTCCTGTTAAAAACGAAGTTACTGTTTCTTCTTGAGATTTTTTATAATATAAGTTTATAAGCCTAATATACATTTTTAATGCAGAAATAAAGCTATTAAACTGATCTGGTATAATTCCAAGATTTTGATCTGTGCTTAACCCAACACCCTTGACCGCCTCTTTATAGAACTCATTCTCATCAAATGACTCTGAGTTTCTCGGATCTATGCTTGAATCACCAGATGCCATCTTTGACAAGAACTGTCTTTGTAGAGATTGATCTCCCAACTTTCCAGAGTCTGGTGCAACAAAATCAAACTCTCTTATGGTTCCTGTGAGAAACTCAACGCCTTCATCTATTGTTTCTTCAAAGCTACGGCCTTCTCCATCAGAAGATACTCCCAGGCTATCCAAAGATTCGCTACTTATATAGTGCTGCAGTCCCTTTATTGGCTCAAAATCAATGCGTGCGGAATCAACATCATATGTTCTTTTATCTTGAATAAGGTATGAAGAAAACTTTCCAAATGATGATTTCGTTCCAGTGGTTCCAAAGGTGTGATTACCCGATAACCCCTGTATGAGATCAATTCGCCAATCATCATCATCTAGGTCGTCAATAAACGTAGATAGTCTGGCTCTAAGCTCATCTTCCTGCATATCTGGTATAGATATCAAAAAAGAACTCTTAAAGTCTTTGTGTAATATATTATAATCTTTTTTCTTACTGCTCTCAATCCATTGATCAGAAAGTATAGATCCTCTAACCGAATCATCAGGGCTATATATATAATCATAAAAGGCAGAGTATTTCTTCAGCAGCTCTCCACTTGAGTTATAAGCAGCGCCACCTATATTCTTAAATAAAGATGTATCGTCCATAGCTATTTTTAAATTATCCAGCCCCGTTGATTGCAAAAGAGGCAAAAACTTTTCTAAGCTAGATCGCATTATCTTTTCTGACTCTGGATTTGACTTATCTGCTAACGACATGCTTCTTTTTTGAAGATGATATGCGAAGTGACTTCTTCCGAAATCCCAACTTTGTTTTATCGTAAATTTATGACCATACGGACACACCAGCTCAAGATTTGCTATTTTATCGGAAAAGCCATCTCTAGAAACTACCTTTGCCATTGCAGATGAAAAAAGGCTTGTGATTTTTGACATCCTATCAGACTTATAAAAATTAGACATCTTCTCAAGATCGTCATCTATAAGCTCGCTATCAATATCTAAATCATTATCGATACTTTTCTGCGATTCCAAATAAGTAAGTATAGGCCTCAAGTCCTCTATATCTACGCCATATTCTCTAATTAGTGTGTCGCAAACAGACTTGCCATGCTCCTTTAATATGCTCATCATTGTATTTTTATTTGATGGGTCCATATCTCTAGAGAACCTAGATATCGATGTTGGGGCCCCACATATTAAATAAGCGGTTTGTCCGAATTCAATATCATCAAACTTCGACCGTCCATCTGGAGTTGTTGGCGGATGGTAAAATACTTTTTCTGGCTCGTCATTTAAATTCCAAAGGCCAACCGGACCTGCGTGTGGAACTGCCATTACAGTATACTTATCTGCCATAGAAAGATCTGGGCTATGTATGTGACACGGGCATGGAAAAAATGTGCTAGAGAACTTATAACCACCGCTAGTTTTTAAATTTAAAAATCTATCATACGAGTCTTTATCTCTTACCTCTGAGCTCCAATAGTCATCAGAATCAATTATATTATTAGACAAAGTTATTGTTCCAGATGATATTACACCATACTCCAAGTCATCATTGTCTATTGCTAAAGATTGTATTAGCTCTGGCGAAGATGTGCTTTTTGCAACGCCCGATAAGAAGTCTTTATCGCTCATTGAAAATATAGCCTTATTTTCTCCATAATTCTTTATCTTGATTAACTCATCCTCTACCGATAGGCCGTTTCTTGATTTCCCACCTCCTATCTTCGAACTAACTATAGACTCAAGTGATTCGTGTCCAATTATGTAATCTTTAATCCCAAATATATCAATATCTGTCAAGCCTGGGTTTAAGCTCTTTATATCAGACTCCTTCATGCCAACTTCTTTGGCAAAACTATCAAAGCTATCATAATCTAAAACGGAGTATTCTTTTGTTATTAGTGGAATCTTGTACATTACCGACTCTGTATCAAAATTTCTGGCAGCTGGGTTTAAAGATATCGACATATCTCTCATGCTTAACAAAGGTGGTGACTCACTCTCAGATCCCTGTGGCTCAAATGATAATCCGCATTTATCACTCGGATCATCAAACGGGCACTTAAACATATGATTCCTAGCAAGGATGTCGGATGACTTTGCGGCCCCAGACTTTATCTCACTACAACCTATTTGCTTGTACACCTCGGCCCTCCTAAGAAGGCCCTCCTCGTGCATCAGCTCATTATTTGAACCTATAAGATCATTTATATCATCCCAAGTCATCCAGTTATCAGTATCCTTATAGTCATATTGGATCATAGACACTATCTTTCTAGCATATTCTTGCGGAGGCGGCCATAGCTTGGCCTCATCCTCACCAACCCTTTCTCTGCTCGAACTCGCAATGTATTCAGCATGCTTCTTTCTTTTTAAACCATCGATGCTAACATCTTTATTTGGTGAGTTTGTCATGTCTATTATTTCAGACCAAGTTCTCCAATTAGATTGATCATCTATGTCGTAGTATTTATTTTTTGCCTGCTTAAGATTTTCTGGAGGAGCCCATTTTCCATTGGGGCTAACAACCCACTTGGTGCTACCACGCGAAAGATCTTCTTCGCTTACAATACTCCCATCATCCTTGTATGGAGAATATGCTGTATAAGAAAATGGGTCTAGAAACAAATCCATATCTGATGGATTTGCTTTTAACAATCGACCAAGCTTTCTTTGTCCACGAAGATCTGCTCTAACCGGCTTTTCTTTTGCGCACATAGGGCACTTTATTTTTCTATACCCAGGTATGTTTCTTAGGAAAGATTTGTAGTTGCTTTTCATAATCTTAATATCAATAACCATCTTCCCTATATCGTTTTCCCATTTTACAATTCTATTGGCATGAGTATCATCATATGACTTTCCGTCCCAATTACTTCTATCGCCATTAATATCAAAATCACTACCTTCTTGTTCGTTTATCCTAAAAAGCTGGTCTATTTTTGATACCTGTGCTCTTATTACCTTTGTAATAAAATCCTCTATAACAGTTTCTTTTTCTGTATACTCCGGAGCTATCTCAACAATTCCCTCTAAAATCTCATTTGCAAATACAGAATCTGACTTCTCTGATGCGCCCTTACCTCTTAAGGCAAAAAACTCTTCATTCTTTAAAACTGCTGATATAAAAAAGAATAATTGGCGTACAAATGGGCTTTTTGTTTTAAGCTGCTCTTCCAAAACCCCAGTTCTAAGTAGATGTCCAGAGGTTACCGACTTTGATATAGATATGTTGTTATCAAATAAATATGAAATAGCCTCTCTTCTTGTTAGCCCCATATTTGACTGCAAAATCTTTACATTATTCTCTTCAACAATTTTCATTGCCGATATAAGAGTATTTATTTCAGATATAACCTCCCCTTTATCTCCATTGGGATCATAAAACTTGCCAATAAAGCCTCTAAGGCTGGTAGTGCACCCTATCATAAACTGATCAAAGGTCTGCCTATTTGCTACAGCTCCCTCTTCCTCTTTGTATGTTAAAAATGTAGATATATTGGCGCTATTATTTTTTATATCAGCCAATATATCTTTATTAACATCTGCAATACTTGTGCTATTAAATAATTTATCTATTGAATAAAATAAATCATTAAAATAATATCCACCAATATCGAGACTCAGACCCCTTGGTCTTAATGAGGCTTCCATCTGCCTTAATGTTGAGTTTTTAGGGAGATCTCCAGCCGCCTGGGCATCCTTGATTAAGCGCAAATATTGCGAATCTCCTGGACCATTAGACAGAATAAGCCTTAGGCTCCCACCAAGATTCCTTGCAAGCTTGCCTCCCTCTACCCCTCTATAGCCTTCATAATCAACTATTTCATAATTACCTAAATCACCATCTTCAGATACCTCGTAGTAATCCAACCCGCTTGGCTTAGAGGCAACCTGTTGCTCGCCTATAGTGTTTTTTTCAAAAAGAAAGTATTGGTAAATCAAGCTTATCTTTTCAGCAAGATCTGATGGCTCTGCGCTAACAGCTTTGTCTCCAAGATATTTTGTTATTATATTTAAAATAAACGCTCTTATCTCAAGAGGTATTGATCTATCATATGGTTTCACTACAATGTTCGTAACAGCAAGACCTATTATATCTTTATCTGACGCATTACTATATTCTTCTTTTATTATAGAAACAAAAGATGATATTGCAGGAACAAGAATTTCTTTAACTATATATTCTGAATTATCATCTAAAATTAAACTTGAAAAATAAGAATCAGAGCTTATTGATAAAATTTCATCTTTAGATATAATCGGCTCAGGGTCGGACGCCATCCTGCTTACAAGGTCATCAAATCTTAATCTTACATTCTCAGAAACTACCTTGCTAGCCTCATTCGGATCGCCATCCCATGCCTCATCTGCATCTTCCTCTATCGAATCCCCTATTGACTCATATGCCTCTTCGTATAAATCACCTATCTCATTAGAGGTGTCTTCTTTGTTATCAAAACTAAGACTTCTCGCGTAAGATAATCTAGACTCTATGTTTGATAGAATATCCTCTTCGCTCATCCTAAAAAATCTTTCCGGGCCAAATCCGGATAATATTGTTTTTCCCACAGACTGTCTTATTGCTATGGAAACCGATCTATTTCTAATTAAATTTGTAACAACTTCCTGTGAAATTTTATCACCTGATGGGTCATCTAAATCATCTATAATTGCCTTAAACTTTAACAGCTCTGCTTTATACACCTGGTATAATTCTAAATCATTTATATAGTCACTAATTAATGAATCAATAATCGATATTTGGCTTGAATCAAATACCGACTGCTCTTCACTTTCGTCCGGTATCCCGCCCTCTAAAGAAGTCTCATCTTCAGAATCCTCCAAAAATTCCTCTTCGGCCAGCTCTTCTTCAACCAACTCTTCTTCGTACTCTCCCACAAGAGGCTCTTTGTAGCTGGCACTTGGAACTGACTGATAGCTCTCTTCTTGAACTTTCTCTATCACTGCCTCAAGCCAGCCTATGTATAAATCATAATCTCCAAGATGATATTTGTTAAAAAAATCAAGCCTCTTTGAGTAATCACTTTTTGATTCATATATTATATTTATAAACTCACTAAACCCAACAGTCTTAGCGTGATCAAAATATTCATCTAAAAACAAATATGATGCATTTGCAACATTATCAACTGGCTTTTTTTTGTAAAATAATTTCTTATTGCTATCATTAATTCTTGACAGATAGTCTTCGATCTCCTGCGTATAAGCTTTCTTGCTCTGATCTGAATAATCTTTTTTATCAGACCATTGAGAGCGATCTATGCCATACCCTGCATCATCACCCCATCCTTGCTCATAAACAGAGTCTGTATGACCAATATACTCATCATCAAGACCCTCTTGGTTTCTATATGAATCCTCCATCTCTGTAATAGAGTATCCTTCATCATCAATATCAACACCCAAACTGCCACGATCGACATCTTGTTGGTCAAAAAAGCTATCGCGGTCCTGATTATAATCACCCTCACCAGACAGCCAGCTTTGCCTTTCGGCCTCCATGTAAGCTGGATCATCATCTATGAGCTCTCTATTTTCATCTTTCCACTCGGCAGATTCAAAAATTCTTCTGAAATATTCAAACCTTGTGTCATCAAGCAAATATATGGCTGTAAGCGCATCTGGCGCAGGTGGTGCCTCAAGCTCCATTAGTTCTTTTTTATCCAAAATATATAACCTCTAACTACCGTAAGAAAATATCTTATCTTTTCTATTTTTAATTCTATTTTTTATAGAAAACTCAATATTTGAGCATACATCAAAATAATCAGATCTGAAGTCATCTAAAATAATATTAACACACCTCATTGCACTAAACATAATTTCTCCATCAGTTCTTGTTCTTGATATATAAATACAACTTTTATCTCTATCAATAGGAATAAAATTACCATGTTTATTATGTAAATTAAACATATTATTGCTATTAGTATTATGGTCAGACAAGCTGATTATATTATTATAGAATAAGTCAAACTCTTTTGATGTGCCAACCATACTGTCAATAAATTCTTTATTTTTTAAAAAAATTGCCTTATAATAAGCACATGATTTATTATCATTATATAATTTTATATTTGAGAACTTACTATACATCAATGTTGATATATCTAATCCATTAGAAAAAATACTATAATAGAAAGGAAACATTCTTTCATTCCCAGCTCTCTTTACTGGAAATATAATGCCATAGTCAAACTCAGAGTTGCTTACTATATTACTTATTTTTATTATTGAAGGTGACATATTTTTTTCAATATGTTTTTCAAATATGTTACCAAGTCCTTTTAGCTTTGGCAGATATCTATTATAACCCATAGTGCCTTTCAAAGAGCTATTATTATTTTGCACCGCATAATTATAATATTTAAATATATTTAAATCTATTCTATCAATAACTGAGTCACACTCCTCATTTAATAATAAAAGATTTTTAAAAAATGAAGAATTAATTTCATCAGAATAAAAATTAAAGTCTCCAAGACACTCTTTTACCTTGCTATAGATATTGTTATCTCTAAGTTTGGAAACCTCTCTCTCTAAAAATAAGCCAATAGACATCAGTATCATTTGAGCCCTGGCCCTTTTCTTTGAAACAATTAACGGCTCTATCTCTATTAGTGCATTATTTTCAAGAGAAACAAGCTGCTCCCTCTTTATTCCCCTAGTGTAAGAAAATAATTCATCAAATATAAACTTATTCTGAACTGGATTTATTTGTTGAATAGATGTTTCTTTAAAAAAGATAATTGATTTTTCTAAGAAGTCAATTTTGTTATATAATAAAAAAAATCTTTTAAATAAATCTATATCTTTTAAACTAATATTTTTAAAATTAGATCTATATATATATTTTTTATTAAAAAATAATTTATTATTCCTATATAAAAAGAATGCGTTATCAACAGACTTCTTATCACATATATCTAGCTTATGAAACGGAAAGTCAACAATGCTTTTTTCCAAGTGAAGGCTCTTTTTTTTTGAGACACTTAGATTAGATATGCTTTCTAGTATAGAAACATTGCAGTTTGAAATATCTTTTTCATTATCTATATATTTTAATATACTATTTTCTTTTTGCATTTCTATTTTCAAATAGATCTTTTATTATTTTATTCTTAGAAAGATTTTTTAATCTCATACTTGCAGCCCACCCTGACAGGCCGACCTCACTCGCTGCATCTTTTATAGAGTAGTCTCTTAGGCATATGAGCTCTATTATTCTTGATGTCTTATTATCTATAGAGGATGATAACTTTTTTAGTGATGTCATAAACTCAACTCTATCATGAGAAGCTATCATGGCCCCATATAGTCCATCGGAACTATCTATTGATGATTCGAAATCAAAATCAGACCCATCATCGGAGCTTAAATTATTTGATATCTGAGAAAAATTAACCTCGCCTCTCGCCTTCTTGTTTTCACTGCCATTGTCATTAAATGCAAAAGCATCATTGGACATTTTATTTTCACTTCTTAATTTTGATATAAGCTTGTTTCTTAGGTGTATGTGCAAAAATGTACTCATTTTTACATTTTTATTTGGATTATAAGATCGTATTCCATCTATAGCTATAGCAGACAGTTCCTGCTTTATATCTTGAAAGCTAAACCCATCTATATATGTTGAAGATGCCATTTTGCACAAAAGTGGATCTATCTTCTTTAGAACGGCATCTATTCCTAATCCTATTTTTGTATCAATATATATTCTTTCATCATACAAATCTGCATAGCCTATAAAAAATTTTTCATTCATATTAATTTAACTCCAATTAATCAGCCCAAGATTCTTGGCATATTTTTTTATAATCACACCAATTACACAATATCGATGGTTTCTTAATCCATCTTGTTTCATTATTAATCATATCTGCACGCTTAGCTATCTTCTTGACAACCTTTTCTAAATCGCTGTCTGAAAAGGTCCAGTCCATAGTTTCACACCCATGTTTTAATAGCATATATGAACCATGTATAATTTTTGCGTCAGGATAGAGTCTCTTTATAGCCTCTGCATAAACAAGAAGCTGGAAGCTATTAAGATATTTTTTATTCTTGCTCGTCTTATAGTCTACAACCCTATACTCTCCTTCTCCCACTTTGTCAAGCCTGTCTATAAACCCCCTAACCATTGTTTCTCCTATGTAAAAATTATAGGGAACTTCGATTCCAACCACATCAGGCATGCCTTCTGCACTTAACTTGTTTAAATATTCTTGCAATATTTGTCTCAAGTATTCTAAACCATTTTTGTCCCCATCTGGAGACCACAGATCTTGATTTAGTATTTCATAATCAAACTCAGATATGGCCTTGTTATAAGACCACTTCATAAGTTTTGAATATTGAGACCTTGGAATATTCTTCTTTTTTATTGTTTTATGAAAAAGCTCAAGAGCCAAATGAGCACAAGACCCAAACTCCGTAGCGGGCCATTTATTCTTCTCTATATCTGGCTTTTCTATATACCTATAGTGATAATTTTTAGGACACTTTTCGTAAGTGCCTATTGACGAAACAGATAACTTTAATATACTCATATTTAATATAACTTACTCATATGTCTTGATTTTACCCACCTGAAAACATGCCTATTTTTAGATGGACCATAACCCCCAAGGCTCAGGGATTTCTTTTCTACAGATTGCTTAGAGACAATCCACCTGCACTCCCTACTTTCATAATAATACGAAGTGTATATTCCGGTTCTTGAATCATAAAATGACTTTACTAAGTTTCCAGTAACTGGCGGTGCCTGAAGGAGGTGGTCATTAAAAGAAGAACCAACTGTTGAAAAAGAACCGCTTGTTCTATTTATAACCCTAACCTCCTGGCTATCTATAGCATCCCTTGTTCTTCCGTCTATCTCAATATACCCTGCTTTTGGATTAAAAAAAATGCTATCAGAAGATGTTGATCCAAAGATTTTTTCATCATAATTATTATTTATATCTGGAAAATTAATAAAGCTGTGAGAGCTAAACTCATCTGTCTTATATCCAGAGCTATCATAAGATGATGTTTTTATATCCAAACTCTGCAGCTCAATTGCACTTTCCTGTGCAGCATAGCCATCTATATCAAATGATAAACTATCTACAACATCTTCGCCTACCTTTAGTATGTTAATACCCTCATCACCCACCAGTCTTCTTCCGTCAATCCCAGACTGTGTAGTATAAAACTCATGTGTAAATAAATCAGAGTCTCCATCAGTAGATAATGCGATTGCATTTAACTCAACACGCACATTGTTTGTTGGCAGATAAATTTTATCCACAAACATATCAGAAGTTAAAGCATCCGGAACCGTACCATCTAGCGTGTAAAATATGGTTGATGGCTTATTTGTATCTAACTCAATATATTCTGGTATACCAGAAACAAACTCTCTATCGCTCTGAAACATTGTTAATATAATTGACATATTGTAGCCTCCAAATCTATACTATAATATTATATAAAACTGCAGTCAATAGAGCTCTTTCCGTTTATTTTAGTAACATCTATAACATTTAAAAACTTCTCCTTCAATGATGGATCATGGGTTATTATTAAAATTTTATACCTATCTTCTAAAGAAGATATGACATTTTTAAATAAATTATCTACACCATTCTTGTCTAATGGAGAGTTGACCTCATCAAGAAGCAAAAACTCTAATGATGCGCCACCATGGGAACTTGCAATCTCACTAAGAGCTATTCTTAGTGCTAATGATATCCTAAACTGCTCTCCTCCGCTAAGAGATTTAAAATTTTGAGATACGCCATTCATGTTTACTTTTAGATCCAGAGTCTCTATTATTGAAACCCCATCAGCCCCCAACCTCTGTGTATCTAGCATTATAGATGTTGGCTCATTACTTATAAATGATAAGATTTCATTAGATTTATTTTCAAGATTCTCTATAACGGCGTCAAGCAATATTGTTTGTATTCCATTTTTACCAAGCATCTTTGTTAATTTTTCAAGAGTTTGCGATTCTATAAGCATCGAATCGAGCTCATCCCTCTTTTTGCTCAAACTATCTACATCTCCAGAAAGAGCATTAACTTTTTCAGTAAGAACCCCAATTAGCTTATTCCCTTCTGCTATCTTTACTATAAGCTCTTTCTTGTCGGCTGACAATTTAGACCTAGAGGCCCTAAGCGCTGTAAAGTCATCATCCTTTAGAGAGCTCAATATGTTTTTATTTATATCCAAATCTGAATTCAACTTAGATATTAATGATCTGGACTCAGCCTCTTCCGACAATATCTCAGAAAGCCTATCTTTGTTTACAGACAATTCTGAATTCAAACTATTCATCCTATCCTTTGAAGCTGAAAGCCTTTTGTTGTTTTTAACAGAAATCTTTAAAGATGATATACTTCTATCTATCTTTGCTAACTCTTTTGACAAAGAGTTTATTTTTGTCACATAACTAGATTTCTTTTCATTATGCTTATCAACAAGAAGTGCGTGCAGCTCATCAGATATTTCTTGGCCGCACGAATAACACTTATCGCTAGATATAAGGGTACCTTCTAAATTTGACAAATACTCGTTTAATGAGTTATACTCAGCCTTTTTCTCTATCAGAGTGGTGTTTGAATCAGAAAGACTTCTCTCTGCGCCCTCGACCTCAAGAATATCTTTTACTGACTCAACCTCTTCCTGCACAGCTTTGAATGCAGATTCAACCTTTTTCTTATATTCACTAGACTTTATTGACAATCTCTTTAGCCTCACATCTTCTTTTTCAATCAAATCTTTTATAGATTTAATCTTTTCTACAGCATTATCATAAGAGTCTGTGTCTAAATTATTCTTTGCAATAAGATATCTCTTATTTATTTTATCTATATTTTTTTCAACAGAGTCTCTCTCTAGAGATAGTATTTTTAAACTACTCTTTTCATCCGAAAGTCTTCTTTTTTCATCATCTAGCAACGTATTTCTATCCGAAAGCTCCTGTATTGAAGTTTTTAAAATATCCATTTTAAACAAAACTTCTTTCAGCCTTGCCTTGGCAGACTTTTCGTAATCATCCCACTTAGATATATCCATTATTTTTTTCAAAATATCCTTTTTCTTTGAAGGATCGGATTCTGCAAACTCAGATATATCTGACTGTCTAAAGTAAATTGAGTTTGTAAAGGTCTTATAATCAAGACCTATTGTCTCCTCAATCTTTTTGTTTGTATCTCCAGATGTTGATCCAGATATATCAACCCACTCTCCATCATGCATCTTGCAAAACTCAACTGATGATGTGGACGATGAACGCTTTCTGGATCTAAAAACTCTATACCTATCTTTTTTGTGATCAAATAGCAGCTCGACAGAGCAGGAGTTTTCGCCCCATGCTATGATATCATCCATCATGGCCGATCTAGACTTATTAAAAAGACACCACAATATTGACTCAAAGATAGAGCTTTTTCCAGACCCATTTGATTTATCATAATCTCCCTCTGTATTTCCAATAAGAAGGGCTGATTTAAAATTAGAAAAATCAACTGTGCTATCAGCATGGGAATAGAAGTTTTTTATATTTAATTCATAAGGAAGCATACATTATCCTATAATCTCTTTTCCGTGTTTTAAAATAGTACTCTTCATCTCTTTACCAATATCTTGTGACTCAACAAATGCTTTAAATATATCATAATCATTATTATGATTTAAAACAGAAAGGTCTCTTACTATTCTTTCAGAAATAGACTCCACAACAACTCTTGA
>MDSZ01079115.1_pt1 | contig 24712 bp, 21 predicted proteins | sample 811201 | NCBI WGS metagenome assembly MDSZ01 (sample SAMN05326647, study PRJNA326480) | marine metagenome | isolation source: seawater | place: Indian Ocean: North | collected 2010
ACATAATTCTTCTTTCGTATCTGCTGTATCTATTTCGATCAGTTCAAACGTATCCTCCATTTTGAAACTTTTTAATGCTTTATATAAAGGCCTATTAATGTTTCTTTTCGCACATCCTTTATGTTGACTTTGTCGTATTTTTAATGAAGTAGTTGTTAAACCAATATATGCTTTATCATTTGGAAAATCTATTTTATAAATATACCCGTAAGGTTTTTGCCTCTCCATTATAATATACATCATCATCCACATCCTCTTTATATCATCTTTACAATAAATATTATATATCCTTTGCATAACCTTACTATATTTTTATCTATATAGTCAAAAATATAGCATTCAGTCACAAAAAATAACAATTATACATTATAACCAAAATAAAGATTACATTATGTTATAAACTAATGAATAAGATTGAAAGTGGAACGAAATTGGATTTTAACAATGTCCTCATACGTCCTAAGCGCACAACTATTTCAAGCAGGTCCCAAGTAGACTTAGAAAGGGAATTCAGTTTTTCTTCGGAGACAAAATGGAAAGGAACGCCCATTATTGCGGCAAATATGGATACAATTGGAACATTTGAAATATATGATGAATTGAAGAAATACAAAATTATCACCGCACTTCATAAACATTATACATTAGAAGACTATAAAAGCAGGTTTTACTCAAAGGGGTTAGACCCTGATTATTTTATGGTTTCTACCGGTATTAGTGATAGTGACTTTGAGAAATTAAAAGAAATATTAAAAGAAATAAGATGTAATTGGATATGTATTGATGTGGCAAATGGATATATGGATAAATTAGTAGAATTTTGCAAAAAGGTAAGAGCATTTTTTCCAAAAAAAATTATTGTCGCTGGTAATGTAGTTACCAGAGAAATGGTTGAAGAACTCATTTTAAATGGGAAGGTAGATATTTGCAAAATAGGAATTGGTAGTGGTTCTGGTTGTTTGACCAGAATGAAAACAGGGGTGGGTATGCCTCAATTATCTGCGATCATTGAATGTGCTGATGCTGCACACGGTGTTGGTGGGCATATTATATCAGATGGAGGTATTACTTGTCCTGGTGATATGGCAAAGGCTTTTGGTGCTGGTGCAGATTTTGTTATGGTGGGAGGTAGATTCGCTGGTCACGATGAAAATCCAGGTGAACTTATAGAGGAAAATGGAGAAAAATATAAACTGTTTTATGGTATGAGTTCAAAACACGCAATGGAAAAGCATTATGGACAAATGAACAATTATCGCTCAAGTGAAGGTCGCTGTGTTAAAATCAAATATAAAGGTTCCATTAATGAAACTGTTGAAGACTACTTAGGTGGTCTACGAAGTGCTTGTTCATATATCAATGCCAAAAACATAAAAAATATGCCAAAATGCACAACATTTGTACAAGTCTCACAACAATTAAATACTATCTTTGCTTAGAATCCCTTAATAATTTCAATAATTTCTATATATAATACAATTTTATATATAGAAAATTTCACACGATAAGAGCAAAATTATTCTTGATTATCATCATCTTGTTCCTGAAATGATGCATCAAATTGTATAGGAATATCCATAGTAATATAATGTGAATTCGCATTAGGCATTTGTGTTTGTAATGCATTAATAGTTTGTTCAATTATATTTTGAATGCTTTGTGTTGTATGTGAATTTGTGCGCGATAATGGTAATCCACCAGTTAATTCAGCCTGCTCATCATTGCCTGGTAATCCAGGCGTTGTTGTTCGTGTTGGTGAAGGAGCTGGAGGATTTTGTGTTGGTTCATATGTTGGTGTGTGTATAGGAGAAAGAGGAGCAGTAGTCGTTGGTGATACGTTTGGAAGAGTACGAATATCATGACGACAAACAGGACAACGCACATTTGAACGAAACCAATTACGAATCGCTTCTTCTCGAAATGCGTGTCCGCAATAATTTAATACTAACACTTGTTCACCATCTTCAAAGTTTTCTATTGTTATTGGACAAGATGTAAAGTTTAATGGTTCATTTGTATTATATGTTATTACTCGTGATGCATTACTTATTTGTGTATCTGTTGGTGCCACTGTTACATTTTGAAAAAACGTTGCAAAGTCAGTTGTAGGAATAAATTCAAAATGCATTCTGGATTCTGCTGGTTGACGAGAATTTCTGCGATTTCGTTGAGTATTTTCATTACGCATTTCTTGTATCATAGCAGATGCCAAATATAAAAAATTTTCTTGATATTGATGCATGTTGCTATTGTATTCCAATAATAAATTGTAAATTCTCTCCGAATTATTCAAAAACGGACTTGAATTACGAGTTCGTTGTCTATTGGCAAATCCAGGCCATTCACGTTCGTGACGACGATTTGAAAATGGGTTATCATTTTGCCATAATCTTCTTATTGAGTCAAGGTAATTACGATCCATACTTTATATGTATATAAAGATATTCCTATATCCTTAATAAATGGATAAATATTGCAATTGTAAAATAGTAGGTCTATATAATCTTGGAAATACCTGTTTTATCAACAGTTGTATCCAGATATTAAATAACACTTATGAATTACACCATATTTTGGATAAACTACCAATTCAAAAATTAAACTATTATAGCAAAATTACTATAGAATGGAATAGTTTACGTGATTTAATGTGGTCAGATAATGGTATTGTAAAACCAATGAGATTCCTAAAAACAATACAATATGTTTCACATAAATTGGACCAACCATTATTTACTGGTTATAGCCAAAACGACATTTCTGAATTTTTAGGGTTTTTCTTAAATTGTTTACACGAAACATACAGTAGACGCGTCAACGTAAAAATTCAATACCAAAATAGTGATTACGATTTTTGTTGTAAATATTTGCAATCTTTGTATGAAAAGGAATTTTCTGAGGTCAATAACATATTTAATGGTGTTTACGTGAATACAATATATGATTTAGATGGTAAAACAGTATTATCCCGATCACCTGAAATGTTTTCAAATATACATTTACCCGTTTTTAGAGATAATAAACCCGCAATTACTTTGGATGAATGCTTTAGTTTGTTTCATCAAAAAGAACTTCTTGAAAACGATAATGTTTGGTATAATGATAAGACCAAAACACACCAAAGTGTTTACAAACATAGCTCGATTTGGAGATTTCCAAGTGTTATAATTATTGTTTTGAAACGATTTAATCATAGAAATAGAAAAATTCAACATAAGATTGATTTTCCATTAATTGATTTGGATTTACAGAAATATAGTTGCGAAAATACACCTGCCAAATACGATTGCTTCGGTATATGCAATCATAGTGGAAATGTCAATGGGGGTCATTACACTTGTTTCAGTAAAAATTCACAAGGAAAATGGCACTTTTATAATGATAAAGAAGTTCAATTAGTAAAGGATCCAAATTGTATGATTTCAGAACAAGCATATTGTCTATTTTACCGAAAAAAATAGTATGTTATAATATATGAGTACTACTACAGGAACAACTACTAATACTAATGGAACCACCAATACAGATAATACTAATACAGATAATACTAATACACAACAATCCTCAGAAAACCCACCGCCAGCTGATAGTAATGCCGACACTGAAAAGACAGATAATAATCCTTCCGAAGAAACAACTGAAGAAACAACTGAAGAAACCGTCGAAAAAACAACCAATGGTTCAAGTGAACTATTGAGCAGTAGTAATATGTCTCTTATATTGGTATTTTTAGCAGTTTACTTTATTACATATTTTGTATTAGGATTCTTTATGAACCCGTCTGGTAGCCAAGAATTAGGCTCACGTATTAGTCGCATTGTTGACATGGTGTTAACATTTTTTATTATTGCTCTAATTGCATATTTCTTCTTTGCTGTAGATAACGACAAAAAAGAAGAATATCTAAAAGATAAAGGACAAGAATTAAAGGAATATATTGAAAATGATTTTTCACCAATATTTCAAATTGTATTGATTATTATTTTCTACTTATTTGTTTACTTATTCCGTATACCAATGAAAATGGGACATAAACCTGCTTTAATATTTGTTACCGAATCATTATTATGGTTACTATTATTATGCATTATTGTTGTGAAATTTTTCATTTTAGTATTTGATGTAAACATACTTGATGATTTCACTCAATTATTTAAGGTAAAAAAGGAACCTGAAGTCACCGTTATACCTGAAGAGCCAAAGGATACTCGCGAAGTTTTCAACATTTCAAATAATAATTACACCTACGAAGAAGCACAGGCTGTATGCAAAGCGTATGGTGCAGAATTAGCAACATACGATCAAGTTGAAGATGCATATAATAAAGGTGCTGAATGGTGCAATTATGGATGGTCTGCAAACCAAATGGCTTTCTTCCCTACACAAAAACAAACTTGGCAAAAATTACAATCAAATGACAAAAACAAAAATAACTGTGGCCGTCCTGGTGTAAATGGTGGTTATATGGCTAATCCAAATTTACGTTTTGGTATTAATTGTTTCGGTGAAAAACCATTAGCAACTGATGCTGATAAAGAACGTCTTACTGCATCTGAACCAACTGTTCCTGAAACACCAGAAGATAGTGAATTAGCAAATAAAGTAAAAGAATGGAAAGAAAATCCTGACAAATATTTACGTCTGAACTCTTTCAACTATAACAAATGGTCTAAGCACGAATAAATAATATATTTATTTTATATATAAATATGTTATTCAAAGTAAATGATAAAGTATACACTTTAGTAATTAGTTGTATTATCTTCACATTTTTGTACATGTTGCTGGATGATAATCATTTTAGTGGTCTGAATAAGATCCAAGAAACAATAAAACAAGAGTTGTTAAAAAAGGAAATTGAGCCCGAAGTAGAGAAAGCCGCCGCAGAACCATTCAAACTTTGGGGAAATAGTCATCAGGATTCTAATAATCAATTATTATCTGATTTTGAAGAACAAAAAAAAGATGTTGCAATTGAAGAAAAAACAGAAGATGTAAAAAAAGATGTTAAGGAACAAGAATTGAAACCTGAACAAATCAAACCAAATTTCTTTCAAAAATTATTCAATCGTTTATACTTTTCTATAAGTACTGGATGTTTATTAGGTTTTGGTGATATTTATCCTATTACAAATATTTCAAAAACAATTAGTATATTACAAGCATTATTTACAGTCAGTCTAATTTTGTCATAGATCAAAAAATTGATTGTGACGTAGCAATATTTTTACTATCAAAACTAAAATGCTTTTATTCAATATTGGAACACTATTTAAAGGAGAGGTGGTGAAGCGACCATCCGCAAAATGTAAAACACCGTATGTTGCAGACGTTATATTGGAAGATGGAACCGATGTATTAGGACATACTGCTGCACTCGGTTGTTGTGGACTCGCCGATAAAACTGCAAATGTATTAATGACCAAAGTAGAAAACTCTAAAAATGTTTGCAGTCATAAAATACAATTATCTATCAAATATGAAAACAATCATAAAGAACTTATTGGTATTGACCCAAAACTTGCGGAACGCATTGTAGATGAATCATTAAAACATAATTGTATTGGAACATTGAAAAATTTACAATCTTATAAACGAGAAGTTAAAATGTTAAATTCTCGTTTTGATTTTGCGGGTGTTGATGCCGATGGAAATGAATTTGTTCTTGAAGTTAAAAACGTGCCACTTGCGGATTATGTAGATTGTTACGAAAAAGAACGAAAAAATCACGACACTTCTCATTGTGCATATAATGAAAAAATCTCCTATTTCCCAGACGGATATAGGAAGAAACAAAAAGATACTGTAAGCCCTCGTGCTCTTAAACATATACAAGAATTGCAAAAACTAAAGGAAACAACAAATAAAAGAACCATATTATGTTATGTTATTCAACGAACTGACGTTTCAAGTTTTCAACCGTCTAATATTGACCCTATATACAAACAAGCGGTTATTGAAGCTTATCAAAAGGGTGTGGAAATTTTGCCATTAGTCTGTAAATGGACAGAAGATGGAAATTGTTATTTTGTTCGTGACGATTTACCTATTAATATACCAAAACAAGAAATTCAATAAAAAAATACTATAATATATATAAATGAATATTAATGGATACGATTATTATACTGAGCGTGAAAAAGATATATTGAAGCGAGGAGAAAACCAATTAGTACACGATTATGATGGTAATATTAAACCTTTAAAACACTGTCATATATGGTTTAGCCAAGATGGTAATTATATGCCACCACGAACATTTCAAGAACCTAATGAGTGTGATGTATGTGAAATGTTCAGTGATAATATGTATCAAGTATTATTGTTTTTAAAAAATTTGATTGATTGTAATTTTTAGATAAAATTTTACACTATTTACATTATTTACATTGTTTTTCTTTTGCTTGTTTTATTTTTTGTTTGTTTTGAAAGTGATGCTTTTTTATTTGATTTTTGTGTAAAATTAAGTGTTGTTTTTATTGTTTGCATATGTGGTTCTATTTGTGTACCTGCTTCATCCATTAATTTGTCTAAAAATTTCATATTTATTACTCGTGGTTCTCTTTCTTCATTTATGCGAATGTGTGTTCTTGGTTTGGGTATCGACTGTATGTTCATACATAAACCCATCGGACACGATAATTTTTCAAAAGTTTTCCCGCCACCAAATATTTGGGACAATTTTATACCTCCATTTTGAATGTAATTTGTATATTCCATATATATTACATATCCATTTTTTGTTTATACTCTACGAATATCAGTGGTTAATTTGATTGTGCGATTATCTTTTAATGTTGCCATTATTTTTTTGACTACTTCAGGCTTACTACATATTGTCTCTAAAGTACTTTCAACATATTGAAATGTTAGTGGAGCATACTCTTTTTTATCACAAACTTTCAGAAATTCATCATTAATCTTAATTTTGTTGTTATTTGTGCGTTTCATATAAGAACATATTTGCCCATTTAATTCTTGCTTTTGTGTTCTCAAGAGCCTCTGTTGTTCTTGTATTTCTTTCAATTTATTATCTAATAAAATCCATTGTTGTATTTGTTCTCCAATTTGCTGTTTTTCATTAGATAGACTATTGTTATTCATTTGAATAATAATATCATATTTTTTTGTAAAATCTAACGATTTATTTTTTACCTAATAATCCTTTCATTTTACTTGCAACTTTGGATGCAGTTTTTTTAACAGCTGAACCTGTGTTTTTTACACCTGAACTTAAATTTTTCATTGTTTTACGAACAGTTTTGTTTTTTGCAACATATTTTAAACCAGCTAATACACCAATAGTTGCAATACCATTAGCATTACCACCTTTTCTTCCACGTTTGGCAGTTTTTCTTCTTGAGGTTTTGGATTTCTTTGCTTTCTTACCACCAGCCATCTTTGGCATATTCATTGCTTCGTGGTGTTTACCACCGACCATACTTGGACTCATTGCTTCAGCTTTCATTATACTATATAATTATATTTTATTTTTTCCGTCTTCACAAGTTTCAATAAAAGCAACAATACAACCAATACTAAGATAAACATCAACATATTGTAAATACTAAATATTACCACATAAACGAAAAACTCTTCATAAATAATTTGTCCAATTGGTTTACATATTTCTTTGATACTATTCCGTGTTTGCTCATCTTTAAAAAATTGTGTCACTGAATCGTTTAATAATGTCATATTATTGAGTGTGATTTATTATCCTATATTTAAACGAGTGTGCGTTATAAATGATAATTCTAAATACATTTAGATTATATTATGGAACAAATTTTTGAACCAAATTCCAATTTTAATTTTGATGACATTCATCTATACAATCCGGTTGCAAAGGCAGGTGGTTCATACTTTATTAAGTTTGGTATTAACAATAATCCGCTTTACATTCAACCACCAAAATGTGGCACTAAACAAGGATTTGTTACAGCTAACCGAAAATGTTTTATTGATTTAATGTTCAATCAGGACCATTTAGAATTCATTCAATGGCTTGAAAATTTAGAGACGTTTTGTCATAAGAAAATTTTTGAACATCGTGAAGAATGGTTTGAAGGAGATTTAGAATTATCACTTATAGAGAACTACTTTACAAGTCCAGTGAAAATCTTCAAATCAGGTAAATATTATTTAGTTAGATGTGACATTTATAATGTTTTAGGAAAACCCCAACTCCAAGTATTCGACGAAAAGGAAAAACTTGTAGAATATGATGATATCAACGAAGATAGTTTAATCATGAATATTTTAGAGGTCAAGGGTATTAAATGTTCTTCTCGTAGTTTTCAAATTGTTATTGAGATCAAACAAATGATGAAAATGGAAAAAGTTGATATGTTTGCAAAATGTTTGATAAAACCATCAAGTGTTGCTCAAATTGCACAAAATACACAAGTATCAGAAGAACCAATGCCTGAAAAACAAGAACCTTTATTGATTACAGAAGATTCTGCGCCAGTTGAAACAGTTGATGATAATTTAGAATCGTCAGAACAAGTTGTTCCAGAAGAACCTATATTGGATGTAGATACAAATTCTGAATCATTGATAGTGAATAATCCGATTGAAAATACTTTAGAAATAACCAATGAACAACAAGAACAACAAGAACAACAAGAACAACAAGAACAATCTGAACAATCTGAACAACCCGTTTCAGAAGTTGAAGAAGAAATTAGACAATCCGAAAATGAATTTATTAATCCTCCTGAAGAATTGGACGAATCAGAAAATACTGAAGTAAACAATGATTCTACTATGGAGCAAGTGGATATTAATATTAATGAAGAACCTTTAGAAAATCAAGGACTTCAAGAAATTGACATATCTTGCGACAATATTCCCGAAGGTGATGAATTTGAAATTACCGAACGAAAAGATGTTTATTATAAAATGTATCGCGATGCCCGCAAAAAAGCAAAGCTCGCAAAAGAATTATCCATTGCATCTTATTTAGAAGCCAAGAATATTAAAAATACATATATGTTGGATGATATTGATTCCGATAGTGAAGATGATGAAAGTTTAGAATAAAAGCTTTAAAAATACAATATTCATAAATAAATTTATCCACAACATATATATAATAATGTTGAAGTCTCTCCAAAAAGGATTATCCAAGTTTTTCACTAACGACAAGATTATGCTTCTTCTTGTTCTTGCCATTTTAGCATTTGCTATTTATTCATACGGTATGCAAAAAGATTTTATTCGTGACAATATGACCGAAGGAAATTCATCTGGTGATGATATTCCAGTAGAAGATACAGAAAAAGAAACATCTGAATCTGCTGAAGGAACCAACCCTGGAACAGTAGAAACACCAGCTATGGACGTGGAAATGGAAGGATTACTTCCAAAAACCGAAGGTTTTGATACCTGCAATTTTGCCACTGTAGATGCAAAAAATATCCAAGCACCTGATTTACTTGAAGCTGGTTACCATATTGGTCTTGATACCATTGGTCAAAGTCTTCGTAATGCTAATCAACAACTTCGTTCTGACCCTGTCATTGCCAAAGTTGATGTAGGACCATGGCATAACAGCACCATTGAGGCTGACGTTACTCGTGTACCTCTTGAACTTGGTAGCAAATAAATCATAATACTATGAACATTGTTTCTATTATGATTTTATATACGAATAGTCTATAATGGATGAAAATGTATTGACTTATGTAGTTTTAGTGATTGTAATCATTGGTTGCTTATATGTTTATTTTGAAAATAATGACTTTGATTTAAAATGTATTGTATCAAGTGTAGATGGTAATAAATATTGCGTTCGTGAACGTTCCAAGTTAAAAGAGGCATCTAATTTGCTTGCAAATGTCAGCAAAAAATGTAAAGACTTAGTAGCATATATGGACGAACACCACGGTTCTAAAGAAAACGTACAACGACTTGTAAAAGGATTTGATCAAACTGTTATTAAAGAAACCTTACCTACCAGTAAATTCACAGCATACAGTGAGAACAAAGGAGAAAAAATAGCATTTTGTCTTAATAAGAAAAAACAGAATAATGAAAATCTTATTGATGAACATACTTTAATGTTTGTTGCAATACACGAATTAGCACATGTTATGACACTTTCTATAGGACATAAAACAGAATTCTGGGACAACTTTAAATTCTTATTGGAAAATGCTAAGGATGCGGGTATTCATCAACCAGTAGATTACAGTGAAAAGCCACAAGAATATTGCGGTATGACAATTAGTGATAGTCCTTACTATGACCAGTAATATGATATCAAAATACTACATTACGATTTATGTAGTATTTATGGAGTTTTATGTACTTTTATGAGGTAATTTTATAACTTTAGTATATATGAAAAAAGTTAATTTATATAACAAAACAGGCAAGTTAGAAACTGTTTATGTCTTTACTGGCACAGACAAGAACTTGACTGAATCTGAAATGGGTCTTAGTGATATTGAAAAGGCTGAAATTAGCAAGGATAAAGCAAAAATCAAACAAATCAATGCAAGTATTCACGATGATGATAATATTAAAACCATCAAGAAAAAGCTTTTAAAGGCATTAGATAAAAATATTGCATTAGAAGAATTGTATTTGTTTTATCCTGAAGTAGTTGATATAGAACCTTTGGACTTTTATAATAAAATTTCCAATTACGGAAAAGAACGTATTTATGGTTATCAATTCGGCCAAGTTCTCTTTAATACTGGTTTCAAAAAGGAAAACACACTTCAAATTCCTTACAAACAACAATATTTTTATATGGACATTCTTGCAATGGAAATTAAAAGAATGAATATTTACAAACCTTTAGGTTTTGAGTTCTCAAAGTATTATGATTATAATTTTTCTGGTCAACCATTTCATATTTTACAAACTCAAAATAAAACCTTTAAAAATGAAGGAGAAAACGTTTTAATGTATATGGAGAACCAATTATATTTTGACTACTATAAGAGTAATACATTACATTTAGTTTGTGCAGAATCAATAATGGATTATTGTAGTGATAATGATTTAAACCAAGAGTATTTTATAGAATTATATTTCCCATTACTTCATAAAAAACAAATAACCAATAAATCATTATTATTAGAACAACGTGATATGCTGATTATAGAGAACCAGAGAAAAATGAAGGAAGACGTATTTCTTAATTATGAAAACGTAGACTTTTTATATTCGGTTTCCAAATCCAAATCCCAAAAATTACCGTACATTGAAAAAGGTATCCGTCTTTTAAATGGCAAATTATATTCCAAAATAAATATTACATTACCCCTTGAGAACATATTCAAAAACGTTCACTGTGATCGTAATGTACAAATTATTAAATTCAATCCGGGAAATAAAAAAGAAAATATTTATCGTGTTTTTACAACAACAAGTAGTAAAACAGGAAAAGCTATACCATTTGTCAGTAAACAACGTTTAATATCTGTATCAAAACAAACCGATAAAGCACACACTATTGCATTCCATATCAAAGAAGAAGATACTATAATAAATATCATTCTTGATAAAGATTGTAATATTCAATTTGATATATCATTAAAGAAAGGAATTAGTAAGGAAACCTTAGAAACAATGATGAAAACACATTATCATAACATTTCTGTAACTCTGAATAACATATTACTACAAGTTGGGTTTAAATTACCAACTTTTGATAAATTAGAACAATCTAATTTTGAAATCAAAGATATTCACTATGATATGGTTATACCCGCTACAAACCAAATTAACATGACTGATTGTAATTCATTATTTGCATTGATTTTTGACAGTACAAAAGAAAAACAAAATGAAATTCATATGAATTATAAACGCGTGAGTAACTATAAATATATGGATGCCATTAATAAAATTATCTATGACCATTATCAAGAAAATCAGGATGATAAACAAATTATCCAGTTATTAGTCAAACATCATAAATATACAGAAAAAGCTGCTATTCGCAAAATGACAGAATTTTTCAATAATTTCAACAGAATTCGAGGAAAATTTGTCAATTATAATATTGATATTGTAGAACAACCAGGTTTTCCAACTACTGTTTCATATATCCCTTTTGAAAATAAACTACTGTTTCATATTGAAAAAATCAACAGCATACATTACCTGCAACATATGGCTATTTATATAGACAGTCTATTAACCATATTATTGTACCCTGAACTGATTAAAATTCCTGGCGATATAGTCAAATCAAAGTGTTCAGAAACTGTTCAACAAGATGATGATAATGATAATATGGTTATAACAAATGATAGTCCAAAATCAAGTGTAATGCCATTGGAATTCACTATTCAGGAAGATGTTCCGATGGAATTGGATAATGAAGATGGTATTTTCTTTGATGATGGACAAGAAGAGAATATAATGGTTTCTGACAATGAAGAAGACGATGATGACGGTATATTTTTCGATGACGAAGACGACGATGATGAAATGACAGGTGGTAAAGATGCACTTGATGGACAATCATTGAAAAAGAAACCTAATTTATTCTTCAAAAGATTAAATGACCGTGATCCAAAATTATTTCGTGATAAAAAAGATGGAAAATTTGATTCATACTCGCGAATTTGTCCATTTAATGTAGGGCGACAACCTGTTATTTTAAATGATACAGAGAAAAATACAATTGATACACAACACCCGGGTTCATATACAAGTTCTGTGTCATATAATACAGATGATAATACAAAATACCATTATATTTGTCCAAAGTACTGGTGTCTAAAAACAAATACAAGTATGACACAAGAACAAGTAGATTCAGGAATTTGTGGAAAAGTTATTCCTCCTGGTTCAAAAACAATCCCTGAAGGACACTATGTTTATCAGTATACAGATAAAAACGGTAAATATAGTGGTTATTCAGAAGCTGGATTTCTTGATCCGAAAAGTCACCCAGATGGCAAATGTATGCCTTGTTGTTTTAAACCGCCTTTGACGAATACACAACAAGAATACGCTGAAAAATGTAATGCAAATGATGCAATAAATACTACAATAGATAGAAATAATAAAAGTATTGTACAGAGTGAACGTATATTAAGTCACGATAGTTTTCCAATTAATGACGGTCGAATCGGATATTTACCACCAAATTTGGCTCAATTTTTACACATCAATTATTCAGATTTTTCAAATAAAAATAAATCTGGTATTCTTGCCGGTAGTAAAACATTGTTAAGAATAGGTGTTGAGCAATCAAATAATAAATCATTCATCGGATGTCTCGCAGAAATACATAAAACAATGTATAAAACACCAACAAAAATGTCAATCAATGATTTTTGTAACCATATTGCAGAAACAATAAAAATAAGTGACTATGTTTCTTATAATAATGGGTCGCTTATGTCTCAGTTTAAGACCAATAATAAAATATTAAAAGCATCTGAAATAAATAAAACAAAAAAACAATTGAAAATTTTTGACGCGTTTGATGTAAATTTAAAGGAACATCAACAATATATGAGCAATGTCATTCAGTCATTTGCAAATTTTAAAATGTTTTTAACTGATCCAAAATCCAATATAGACCACACTTATTTATGGGATATATTATGTAGTAAAATTCCTCGAATATTAAACGAATCAATTAATTTAATCATTCTTGAGTTTGAAAATAATGATATAACAAATAATATTAGTATAATATGCCCAAACAATGCTTATTCTGCTCATATATTTGACGAGAACAAAAGGTCGGTATTGTTGTACAAGAACAAAAATTTTTACGAAATTATTGCATTTGTTGAACAACTTGAAAAAGGTAAAAAGGTTGACCTTACACAACGTATTGATAAAGATTTCCAAATAACAGAATTTTTTAAGATGTCGAACAACATAATACCTGAATTAAATGATGTTATGAAAGCAATCAGTAATAATATTCGAAAATGTTCTCCATTACCAAGTAATATTAAAACATATAATTTTCACAAAAATCTTCAAGCAGATGCTATTATTGATCAAATTAAAATAACAAACCCAAATTATAAAATTAAAAGTCAGATTGTTAATTATCAAGGTAAAACAATTGGTATTATGGTAAGCTTAGATAATACAAAATCATTTTATGTACCTACATACCCTTCTTCTAATGCAATGGATACACAAAAAAGACCATATGAAATTACAACAATGGATAACCTATCCTTATGGAATGATTATAAATATACCAAAATGCGTTTAGAAGAATTATATAGTTTATCAAATGGTAAAGTATTATGTAAACCAAAATTAAAAGTATTACAAGATAATTTGATTGTCGGTATCATAACAATAACCAATCAATTTATACAAATAAATCCTCCTGTAGAAAATATTGATGATGAACTTGAACATATACAAGAAGAAAATCATATTTTGGCAGATAGAGAATTACTCGTTAACACCAAAGGTAACTCAGAAAGAATACGCATTATTCAAAAATTGAAACTTGAAACACAATTTTATAATGCATTCCGCAACGTTATTCGCATTTTACTTCATAAATCATTAAATCATAACATACTTGAAAAAATCTCATTTATCATAAGCTATCCAAGATATTACTACGAGGATAAATTAAATAAAGTAAATGCCTTAATTAAAGACTTGACACATAATTTTATCGAGTTTTCTGACTATGAAGAAGATGTGTTAATGTCAATGAACGATATTTTTAGTTGTTTTGATGAACCTGAAAAGAAAGCTTATTGTATTGCACAAGGAACTGATTATAAATTGCACATTCCTCGTCAACATTTAATAACCGATAAAGAGAATAAAACCTTATATTTTAATCGTATATCAGATGAACTAATTCGCAATCAAGATATTTCACAATTTTTACTTGTTTCTGATAATGTACTACGTATACCTGAAAGTAATTATATCATAACCGATAACGAATTTATTATATTACATTCTTTGTTACAACCACAATATTTTGACAACTTGGAACCTTTTTCAAATACATCATATACAAAACTTAACGTGTTTTCTAATGCTCAGCCAGAATCATCACAATATTATAGTAATAAACTTAAAGTAGATGATTCAGATAATCAAGATAATATTGACTGTATCCATATTGTAAACAACACGGTAAAAAATAAATGGAAAAACTATTTTCCTAAGAACATTTCGGAAAGTGTATATAAAAATACTCCACATTGCTCTTTTAGTATCATTCAAAATATATTGAAATTTGAAAACACTATCACAAGTGTCAACGAAATTAAAAATATATTAATAAGACAATACAACAAATATGAAACATCCTATGGAATAAGTATTCTATCTATTCTTAGTAATGAAGGGAAAAAAGATATGATATCATTAGTTAAACAAAATAAAAAAACTATGGAAGAAATTATTCTATCAAATGAATACTTTATTAGTGATTTAGATATAATAATGATATTCAATGATATTAATGTCCCAGTTGTGTTATATTCTGATAGTGCCAAATTGAAAATATACAAGAAAAGTCAATTTTTAACATTGGGTAATAGAAATGAAACAATAATAAAACATCATTTTATCTATACTCCAAATAAAACTGGAATACAGCAATACAGTTTGATCAATCAACCTTTATTTTTTAGTGATTTAAGCGAACAGTTTGAACAATCATCCATTTCAAAATCAAAGGTTACTGTTCCAGATATAATTGCCGAATCCATTAAAAAATAACCAATAGGTGTTTCGAGATACATTATTTATTCTGCCACCCCTTACCCCAACATTCATATGCAATTCGTGGCGATAGTACATCATTTCCAATTATAGTGGACATATCCAAAATATCTTCAAGAACATTTTTTAAGACATTTTGATGGACTGGTTTACAGTATTTTTCATAATCTATAAAGTCGGTAATTTCTAATATTAACTCATTAGGAAGTTTATTCATATTACAATACAGTATATTCATTTTATGCTTGTTTGTTAGGTACAAGTATTCAAAATTTGTATTCAATTTTATTACAGATAATATAGTTAATTATTTACGTGAATAATCCAAAAAGTTTGTATCTATACATTCTTCAGGAGCTGAAGGTGTTATATTGTAATCTATTTTTTTTGCGTCGATCAATCTATTCTTTCTCCATTGTTTCCATTTATGTTCTTCTACTTCTATGAGAACTGAAACATAAATCTTACTGGTTTCTAATTCAAAATATTTCTCTTGATTTGGTAAAATTTTCATTTCTTCACTCTTATATTCACCATAATGTTCATATTGAATATTTCCTATTTTTCCTACTCCAATAGTACTAATAGACTGTATCGGTGTAGGTGTTATAACAACATAGGCATTCTTACTACAGGAATTTTTTATTCGAATATTTCTGCTAAATCCCATTTTATGTAAAATACCATTATCTGCTGTAGGAACCCTTGATTGTAACATATTTTGTATGAAGTTATTACTCATTATATATTTAAATTATATTTTATACATCATCGAGAACATATTTATGATATTAATAAAAGTAAATGTTGTCTTTTATATTCAAAATCTTGTTTCAGTTCCTGATATATTCTTGATGGCATTAATTGTCTGTTATGTTCAAAATTTGGTCCCATCATTTCCAACAAACATAAATCAAGACTTTTATCTGGATAAGTTAACATAATAGTAAATAAATTGTCTTTCATTATCATATATTGCTCATTCCAATACTTTTGTAAATCTTCATAGGATGTGACTACGGTAGTACCTTTTGTTTTATTACGGAATCTATTTTGTGATGTTACGGAATCATCATCACACGATTTCATATACAAATATAATTTTTCATTAATGTATTTGGTTTTCGTCTGATAATAGTGTTTCTGTAAATACTTTGAAAACAACATATCACAATATTTATGATAATGCCATTTCTCAGATTTAATCAGAAACTCTTCGAATACATCTCTTTTCACCACATGCATCGGATATTCATTGTATGTTATATTGATGTATTCTTGTCTTTCCAAATATACAGAATATTCATTTTTATCATTACAAATAAGATTATTAAATCGTTCTACACGTTCACTACAATACATGTCATCATTATCACAAAACATAATAAATTCTGTTGTTGTATGTGGCAATAAAAACGAAAAATGTTCAAATTGGCTTTTTGGTTGTTCATGATAAAAAAAATGTATATGGGAATCCATTCCGATATTATTTGTGTCCATCGTATCTATAAATATTGGTTTTAATTGTTGTGATGTAAATCCTACTGAAATCAAAATATTTACTTTTTGCGTTTGATTGATCAGTGACATTATACACATACAAAATTTATTTATACGTTTCAAATTATGTATGTGACATGGTATTATAATACTTAATTTCATATTTATTATAATACATATACAATAAAAAACCATATATTGTTTTTTGTGAAGTTTATGTCAGTAATTACTTATCTGGTTGTGTTTTTTGTGTTTTTGTCTCTTTTTTTAATTTTTCTAAGTATAATATTGCATCCATCAATTCTTCCTGGACATGATTTATCCAATCATATATACATAAATCATCTCTATCCAGAGTAGTATTGTATTTCTTTTGACCTATTTCCGAACGACTTATAAAACTGTTTATTATTGTATTTACTATGCTATCTTTTGTAAACTCCATATACTTGTAACGTAATACTTTATTTATATATTTTTCCAATTAAAATTCCAAATCAAATCCATCGTCATCCATCGTACATTCGTCAATTTTCATTGCGTGTAAATTATTTTCTATTTTTGTATTAGAACATACATCATCTGTTTTTCCTAATAATTTTTCAACATCTTCTTTATTTTCTGCTTTTTTGTATTCAATACTTTTCATTTTCGCCATTTCTGCCATATCCAATACTACTCCAAACATACCTGTTCCGTAAGGACCAACTTGTCCCATCATCACATTTGCTGATACTCCTCGCATATCATCAAATTCACCGTGACGACTTGCATTTAATAATACTTCTGTATGCACTTCAAATGTAGATTTGGATATTGGTCCAATATCATCATTCAAAATACCTGAACGGAAAATAGATACCATATTCTTTGTCAAAGTCATTCTGTCACATAATAAACTCAAATGATGATAATTAATAGACACACCACTGAATTCCATCACATCTACAAATTCATCGTGAATCAATTGACGAGCAGCTTCTAATCCTAATACATTGAATACTTCTTTAATGTCGTTACTGATAGTTCGCTTTGAATCAATATAATCCATTGCCAAAACGTCCAATAGATTTGTTCCTGCTGTATCTAATACAAATACGTCTTTCCTTTCAAAACCACCGTCAGTTCTTACTAATTGATTTTGTAATTTTCGCACATTTACATTTGAAATATTGTTGATACCTCTTAATACTACATTCTGTAACATACTTTCTTGAAAATTACGAAGTAGATAAATGTCATCGGATAATGGAATCAAATTATTTTCTTGGACTTTTTGTTTATTCTTTTGTTTATTAAACATCGCGCTACTTATACGTAAACGGAACACTAAATTAGAAGAATTATAATCAGAGTATACACATTGAACATCTTTATCGTATGAATTTGATATAGCAAAATGAATATCATCCATTGTAATGTTTTTATCCAACATCTTTTCTGCATCCATTTCCATACGAATCACCCATTTGGACTTTTCAAAAGTGCTTTCTTGTTGTTCTTCAATACATTCGTTTATCATATTTTCAAATTCAAAATATTGACTCATCAATGTATTATCTCCTTTTACAACACTATCTTTATCGTGCGGATCAAAGCATATTTGAATATTTTTCACTACGTCACCCAATGAAGTATGACTCATCATTGATGCATAATTCGATGCTCTTTTATGGTCTTCTTGTTCGTGTTCATTCAAATATACCGTTAATGAAGAACTTTTTGGATTTTTGGTTAATCTTAAAATTTCTTCAATACGCGGAACACCGCGAGTTACATTGGATTTTGATGCTACACCAGCAAGATGGAATGTATTCAAAGTCAATTGCGTTGTTGGTTCACCAATAGATTGGCCTGCAATAACACCCACCATTTCACCTGGATGAACAATTGCTTCTTGGTATCTTAATAATACAGTTTGTAACAACATTATCAATCCCTTTCTATGGAAACGACGCATTACCAATAAGTTCTTTGGTGTCAAATGATAATAATATAATGCCTTCAATAATTCATTTTCTTTCATATAGTAGAATCCATTCAATTTACCAAAATAGGTTTCTATTAATTCAAATGCTTCTAACGGAGTAATATCGACAACACTATTTGTATCTAAGTTTAATTGACCTGATACATTATTGATGATATTTTGGAATGAAATTGGCATTTTTACATTTGATTCGTTTGTATTACGGAACACATTTTTAATGATACTGTCACGTAGGTCAATCATCATATCAATATACTCTTTACATTTGGTCTTTGTTTCATTTAATTGTTTTCGCATTCTACTTTGAGTAGCCTTTGTGTATACTTGACTTACACCTTTCTTTTGATCATGAATACCAATAATATCATAATGCATATAGATTTCATCTACTTTCATTTCTACTAATGGTAATCCTTGATTCTCTATTTTGGTTGAATCAAAACCATCTTCACCATACGCAAATTGAACTATTTTATGTTTATTGTTACGAACTGTCATATCATATTCTACTTTCAAATCCTCAAGACCCTTAATAAGTCTTCGTTGAATATAACCTGTTTGTGATGTTTTTACAGCTGTATCAATAAGACCAATACGACCACCCATTGCGTGGAAGAACAATTCTGGAGCAGTTAAGCCTGAAATATATGAATTTTCAATAAAACCACGAGCAAGAGGACTATCATCATATTTATTAAAATGTGGTAGTGTACGGTCTTCATAACCATATGGAATTCTTTTTCCTTCAACATTTGTTTGACCCAAACAAGAAATCATTTGAGAAATATTGATTAATGAACCTTTTGATCCGGATTCTACAATCATCAAGAAGCGGTTATTTTTATCTAATGATTTACGACCAATTTTACCAGCTTGTTCAGATGCTTTATTCAGAATATTATTCACTTGGGTTTCAAACTCTAAAAGGTTTGTATTCGCTGTGGTATTTTCAAAAATACCTAAATGAACCTGGTCAATCAAGCTTTGTACTTGTTGTTTTTGACTTGTAATTGCAGTAGCGATACTATCTTGTGTTTTACGGTCTGCTATCAAATCACTAATTCCCACGCTATAAGAACTGGTTGTCATATATTCGGTAATAATGTTTTGTAAATCGTCAATAAATTGTGCTGCTTTTTGGTGTCCATAATCATTAAATATGCGGTGAATAATACCCTTTGTGGAACTTCCCAATACTGATTTTTCCATTTGACCTCGTTTATATTCACCGTTAACAATCTCCATAATATTATTTGTTGTTTCATTATCTTCGTTGTCGCCATATAATTTGGTTTTGTATTTTAATGAAATAGGACTTAAGATTTGTGTCAAAATATCAAAATTACTTATCTTTTTTCCATTTTTTAATAATTCTTTTATATTTACATTATCAAAGCTCATTAAAAGATTCATTGCTTGTCTTGGTGTAAAATTAATATCTGGGCGTGTAAAACGATAACATCCCAACATAGAATCTTGAAATATTCCAATAATTGGTGAGCCACTTGCTGGACTAACCATTTGATAAGGTATTGCTGCTAAGTGTTTCAATTCTGTTTCTGCCAATATATTTTGTGGCATGTGCATATTCATTTCATCTCCATCGAACGGCACAGCATATATGCTGTGAAAATCTCATATGTTTCCATATGAGCCGGACTGTATCTTAAGCAAACTCAGGATGGCTAATCCCTCATCATTCACCAACACCCGTTCAGTCTCTGAACGCCTGTCATATCCTACCATTACGGACTTAGACAGTAACGCTGCGGATTTCCCAATCCTTAACATTATTACCATTGGGTTCGGCTATTAACCGAGTTCCCCTCATAACGTTTCCATTACAGGGTGGTAGTTAAGGCTCTCAGGGAGTTCCCGCATCAAGGTGTTTCGCTAACTCTTGTTGAGTTAACTAGGGGGTATCAACCTTTTCAGTCCCCCTGTTGCCGACCTCGATGGTCTAAAATACTTGTTGATCGGCATTGTAAGGCTTTGTGTCCGCCACATTCATTCTAAAAGTGTCACCTTTTTTCATCACTTTTACAATATGGCACATCATTGACATTCTATGCAAACTCGGTTGTCTATTAAACAGAACACCATCTCCATTCATCATATGACGATGCACAACATCCCCGTTTTGCAATACAATTGACTCACGGTCCATATAACGAAGTGAAATATTTTCTCCATTGGCACGTTCTAAGATTTTTGCACCAGGATATTCATCAGGACCATTTTGCACCAATTTTGTCAAGAAATTCCTATTACGGTCGTTTACTTTTACTGGTTTAGTAATATTCATCGCAATTTTCATTGGAACGCCTAATTGACGAATAGACAAATTTGGGTCACCTGTAATCACAGAACGAGCACTGAAATCAACACGCTTACCCATCAAATTTCCTCTAATACGACCATATTTACTATTCAAACGGTCCATAATACATTGTAATGGACGTCCAGAACGTTGTTGCATTGGAGCAGACCCTTTCACCTTATTATTTGCTATCATAGCTACAAAATATTGAAGAACATTTGTAATACCTTCGATAACATTTGGATTTACATCTCCTTTTTCCATCTTCTCTTTCAAATCTTTATTGGTTTTTATAATATTACTGTAAATGTGTGTCAAATCATCTTCACTACGTTGTTGAGCATCGTGCTTTACTGAAGGACGCATTGCTGGAGGAGCAACTGGAAGCACTTGACAAACCATCCATTCTGGACGAGACCACACTGGACTCAAACCCATAAAATGAATATCATCGTCAGAAATACGGCGAAAGATTTTGATAATAATCTCTGGACTCAACTTCATCTCAATATTTTCCTCCTCCATTTCATAAATTGCTTTCAATGATGCAATTCCTGATAATTCTATCTTTGGTGTTTTATGACCACAACCCTCAGAAGAAGATTCACCACAACACTTCACTTTTGAAACAGATTGGCACACATATTGCCAACGGTCTGTTTCACTATAATTTAAAATATGTTTATGATTATCTTTATTAATTAATAATTTACTGCATTTTAAGCATATATTTTTACAAATTTTCATAATTTCTTTAATATGTTGAATGAAGAATACTGGACGAGCCAATTCAATATGTCCAAAGTAACCAGGACAATCAATGTAAGTATATCCATCACTAGGACAAATGTATCCTGGTTCCAACACACCCATACGAGGGTCAAATAACCCACCCACTTTTGGTTTGTTATTTATGTATGTGTCTCTCGTCGTTATTTCCACTACTGAGTTTTTTCGAATTTCTTCGGGAGACAACATACTAAATTGGACACCAATAATTTTTGATTCCATGTTTGGTGATTGCATTGTATATATTAATATATGTTTATATTATTTTATCTCAATCAATTTTTTAGTAAAATCTTAGCATAATTTTTTTAAAAAATTGATTACAAAATCATATTAAAGTATATATCACATATAATTCACACAACAATGGCAGTTATTGAAAAAAAATCCGTATCCAACAAATCTTCCAAAGTCGCCGATAAAGAAAAGCGCAAAGAAGTCAATTATTCTGACGATGATTCATATGGTTCATCTTTCATTGATGAAGATGATTCATACGATGAAGAATCTATTGGAAGTGATGATACTTTATCGGATGAAGAATCTTCTTCTTCTCAAGATGATGACTATGAAACTCCTCTAACACGCTCTAAATCCAAAAATACAAAAAAAGTAAAAAAATCAAGTAAAAACAAAAAAAATAAAAAATTAGGCAAAAAATCAAAAAAACAAGAATCAGATGAAGAATCAGATGAAGAAGAAATTGTTCCTATCAAACATAAGGATGTGCAACGCATTATTGCTGATATATTCAAATCCAAATATATGGATAAAAAAATCGAAGAATTAGAAAAATCTGAAAAAAAGAAAAAACATAAAAAGTATATTTCTGAAGAAGAAAGTAGTGATGAAGGAGATGCTGATGACGAAGACGATGAAGAAGAAAGTGAAGAACAAGAAGAAGAATCCGACGACAGTGATGATGAAGACTATGATGAAAATGCTGAAGAAGAAGAAGGAAATACCATCAGTATCATTTTGATGGGTGATGATAATGCAGCAGCAGAAGATTATGATGAAGAAGATGATAAATACGACTGTAATAGTGATGATGAAAAAATGTTTATGAAAGAAAATTATCAAAAGATTGATTTACCTCCTCAGTTCTTGAAACGCAAAAATCAAAAACCAAAAAAGAAGGTTGAAAGTGATGAAGAAGATATTACCTTTATCAATGAACAAGTAGAAAAAGAATATATTGATCTTGTTGAAATGAAAAGAGACTTGACAAAAAAATTACAGAAGAAACCAAAAGACCGTATGCTTATGAAGATTATTCGTGATTATGACAAAGAAATTAAAAAATTGGTCAAGAAAAATCGTATTAGAAACGCCAAAGCATATCACAAACTTATTCATAAAGACAATAAAAACACCAATGAAATAGAATATTTCAAGACCAAATTGTCAAATAAAGAACAAGTAAAAGTGATGAAAGATTTAAAGGAAATCAACAAACATATTCACATTGATAAGCCTTATCGACTTGCGCTTCTTGAGGCTCAAATTCCACCAAAATTTAAAGCAATTGCTATGCAAAAACTCAATACTTTGAAAAATATGGAACCAGGTGATCCAGAATATTATAAAATGAAATATTGGGTAGACGCATTTATGCGAATTCCATTTTCAAAATACAATGGTCTCAGTATTAATATGACTGATGGTATTGATAAATGTCACGAGTATATGTTGAATGCAAAAAAAACATTAGATAGTTGTGTTTATGGTCTTAATGATGCCAAATTGCAAATTATGCAAATGTTAGGACAATGGATATCTAACCCTCAATCGGTTGGTACCGCAATTGCCATCAAAGGTCCTATGGGAACTGGTAAGACTACATTAGTAAAAGAAGGTATTAGCAAAATATTAGGTCGCGAATTTTCATTCATTGCTCTCGGTGGTAATAGTGATGCCAGCTTCTTAGAAGGGCATTCTTATACATATGAGGGAAGTAGTTGGGGTAAAATCGTTCAAATCTTATTGGAATCCAAATGTATGAACCCTGTTATCTACTTTGATGAATTGGATAAAATTAGTGATACTGCTAAGGGTGAAGAAATCGTTGGAATTCTAACACACCTTACTGATACCTCACAAAATTCTGAATTCCACGATAAATATTTCTCCGACGTTTCCTTTGATTTGAGTAAGTGTCTCTTCATATTCAGTTACAATGATGAATCGAAAGTAAATCCTATTCTTCGTGACCGTATGTATCGTATTCAAACTAAGGGATATGAAATGAAAGAAAAATTAATCATTGCTCGTAAACATTTGTTACCTAAAATTCGTGAACAAGTCAATTTTACAGAAGAGGAAGTTATCATTCCTGACGAGACTATTCAACATATTGTATCATCAGAAGGTCTCACACAAAAAGAAGATGGTGTTCGTAATCTTAA
>MDSZ01261831.1_pt1 | contig 24710 bp, 30 predicted proteins | sample 811201 | NCBI WGS metagenome assembly MDSZ01 (sample SAMN05326647, study PRJNA326480) | marine metagenome | isolation source: seawater | place: Indian Ocean: North | collected 2010
TCCTAACAATTTCTTAACAAAGTTATTACTTCATTTTTTGTTAGTAATTTGTTAATTAAGTTTATCACCGATATTATTAATACAACTACAACAACAACAATATATATATATATAATAATGGTAGAGGGAATATGGTTAATAAAACGCCTATATGGTTAATGCGACAAGCAGGACGATACTTACCTGAGTATAGAGAGATTAGAAAAAAAGAAAAAAATTTTCTAGACTTATGCTTTTCCCCTAAAATTGCAGCTGAAATTTCTCTTCAACCAATAAAAAGATTTGATTTTGATTTTATCATTTTATTTTCCGATATTTTAGTAATACCTCATGCGTTGAATCAACCTGTTTCCTTTCAAAAGGATCATGGCCCTCTTTTGAATCCTATAAGTTCCATCAAAGATTTAGAATATAAAAATATTGACTTGGGATTAAAGAAGATAGCTCCAGTTTTTGAAACAGTAGAGTTACTGAAACAAAAAAAAAATAAAAAAAGTCTTATTGGGTTTTGCGGTGGGCCTTTCACAGTTCTGAATTACATGATTGAGGGAGGAACGTCTGCAAAACATGAAAAAATTAGGAACTTTATTAAAAAAGAAAAAATGAAATCAAAGGATTTAACTAAACTAATTACAGAAATCTCGATCGAATATTTAAAAAAGCAAATAGACCATGGTGCAGATTATATACAAGTCTTTGAATCTTGGGCAGGCTTATTGGAAGATGTTGATTACGAGGAATTTATAATTAAGCCAAATATGGAAATTAGCAAAAGAATAAAGAAATATTCGCCGAATACTAAAATCATCCATTTCCCCAGAGGTTCAAAGCAATTATATGTTGATTTTGTTAAAAATGTTCCCTGCGATGTAATTTCAATTGATAACAATTATCCGGAAGAATTAATAAAATTTTGTCATGAAAAAAAATTAATTATACAAGGAAACTTAAATCCGATAGATTTATTAGAAGGAGGAAAAATCCTGGAGAACAAAACCAAAGGAATATTAGAGAAATTCAAGTACAACAAACATATATTTAATCTGTCTCACGGGATATCAAAAAACACTCCTGTAGAGAATGTAAGAAAAATTGTAGATATTGTAAGAACATATGAATATTCCAAGTAAGCATCCTCAAATCCCTAAAAAAAAAACAGGTTTACTAATAGTAAACTTGGGTACCCCAGATTCAACAAAGTGGTTTGACATAAGAAAATATTTAAAAGAGTTTTTATCAGACACAAGAGTAATTGAGGTAAACCCAATATTGTGGCAAATAATTCTAAATCTAATTATCCTAACATTCAGGCCAGCTAAAACTGCAAAAGCATATAAAGAAATTTGGATGAAGAAAGAAGATATGTCACCGCTAAGATTTTTCACTATGAAACAATCAGAAAAACTTGGAAGAGAATTTAAAAATAAAGATTTCATTGTTGATTATGCAATGAGATATGGCAATCCAAGTATAAAAAGTAAAATGCAAAAAATGAAAGAAAAGGGGTGTCAAAGCATGATCGTCTTGCCATTGTACCCCCAATATGCAGCAGCAACAACAGCTACAGTATGCGATGAAGTTTACAGGTGTTTAATGACCATGAGGTGGCAACCAGGGCTTCAGATAATACCACATTACGAGTCTAACCCTTTATACATAAACGCACTTAAGAAAAGCATACTAAAGGCGCTCAAAAAGAAAAAATGGAAACCTGATGTAATAATTGCATCTTATCATGGTATCCCAAAAAAATATTTTGAAAAAGGTGACCCATACCATTGCTATTGTCAGAAAACAACACGTCTATTGGAGGAAAAATTAAATATAAACATACCAATTCAAACGACATTCCAATCAAGATTTGGACCGGACGAATGGCTACAACCATATACAGACAAAATTTTAGAAAAACTTCCAGAAGAAGGAAAAAAAAACATATTTGTGATTTGTCCAGGCTTTGCTTCTGATTGTGTGGAAACACTAGAAGAAATTTCCATTCAGGGTAAAGAAAGCTTTGAGGAAAAAGGAGGCAAAAACTTCTACATGGTTCCGTGCCTAAATGATAATCCTGATCACATCAAATTATTATCATCACTAATGAAAAAATATATAATTAAATAAAAAACAATGGAGATTAATTATTACAATTTACTTAAATACCTACACTTGATTTTTGTAACTACATGGATGGCTGGTCTTTTCTACGTCCCGAGATTATTTGTTTACCATTCTAGGGCAAAAGTAAACTCAACAGAGTACAAGACGTTTTTGGTCATGGAAAAAAAACTCATGAGATTTATTATGATCCCGTCTTTATTTCTTACTTGGTTATTTGGTATTTTATTAGTGATAAATCAAAACATACATCAAGAAAAATGGCTTTTAATTAAATTTTTTTTAGTTTTTCTAATGACAGTTTTTCATATGTATTGTGCAAAGATAAGAAAAACATTTGAAGCGAAAAGAAATGAAAAATCTGAAAATTATTATAGATGGATTAATGAAATTCCTACAGTCTTGTTTTTATTAATTTTATATTTAGTTATTTTTAAACCATTTATTTGACAACGATTGTTTAATAAACTATAAATTAGTTTCTTTCTCTTTCCCTAAAAACTATGCACTTAAAAGACCTGAAATCCAAAAATCCCTCTGATTTACTCAAAATAGCAGAGGACTTAAAGATAGAAAACGCTGGAACACTGAGAAAACAAGATATGATTTTCTCAATACTTAAACAAATGGCGCTAAATAATGATGCTATTTATGGTGAGGGAGTTTTAGAGATACTTCAAGATGGCTTTGGTTTTCTTAGATCCCCAGATGCGAACTATCTTCCTGGACCAGATGATATCTATGTTTCACCATCCCAAATAAAGCAAAATAGTCTAAGAACAGGAGATACTGTTGAAGGCGAAATGAGATCACCAAGAGAGTCTGAAAGATATTTCGCAATAACTAAAATAGATAAAATAAATTTTGAGGAAGTTCAAAAGACTAAGCAGCGAATAAATTTTGATAATTTAACACCTTTGTATCCCGAAAATCAATTAAATATGGAAATACAGGATCCCACATTTAAGGACACAACCAACAGAGTCATGGATTTAATAACACCATTAGGAAAAGGTCAAAGAGCCCTAATTGTAGCGCCACCTAGGACAGGTAAAACAGTAATGCTCCAGAATATTGCTCATTCAATTACTACGAATCATCCTGAGGTTTATTTGATTGTTTTATTAATAGATGAAAGACCTGAAGAGGTCACCGATATGATAAGATCTGTAAAAGGAGAGGTCGTTTCTTCAACCTTTGATGAACCTGCAGTAAGACATGTTGCAGTTTCAGAGATGGTTATTTCTAAAGCCAAAAGACTAGTCGAACATAAAAGAGACGTAGTAATCTTACTCGATTCTATCACAAGATTGGCAAGAGCTTACAATACACAGGTTCCAAGCTCAGGAAAAGTTCTTACAGGGGGTGTCGATGCGAATGCTCTTCAGAGACCAAAAAGATTTTTTGGGGCAGCCAGGAATATAGAGGAGGGCGGATCCTTAACAATCATTGGCACCGCCCTTGTTGATACTGGATCAAGAATGGATGAAGTTATTTTTGAGGAATTTAAGGGAACGGGAAACTCAGAAATAATCTTAGATAGGAAATTGTCAGACAAAAGAGTTTTTCCATCAATTGATGTAACAAAATCTGGAACAAGAAAAGAAGAACTTCTTGTGTCCAAAGAAGATTTATCCAAAATGTGGATATTAAGAAAGATATTAATGCCAATGGGTGTAACTGATTCCATGGAATTTTTACTCGAAAAAATCAAAAATTCCAAAAATAATGGCGACTTTTTTGAATCCATGAACTCTTAGATGAAAATCATCAGTTGGAACGTCAACTCCTTAAGAATTAGAATTGAAAACATAATAGAAATTTTAGAAAATGAAAAACCTGATATTTTTTGCTTGCAAGAAACGAAGGTAAATAATTCATTGTTTCCAAAGAGTGTTTTTGAGGACAAAGGATATTTTGCATATTTTAATGGAATTTCATCATATAATGGAGTTGCAATCCTCTCAAAAAAAAAGGCTGAAAAAATTATTAACCTAAATCTTTGTGATAAAGATGATGCAAGGTTTATTTCAATAGAAATTGACGGAGTAGAGTTCATATCAATTTATGTTCCAGCTGGCGGTGACGATCCTGATCCATCATCTAATCCAAAATTTAGACACAAACTTAATTTTTTGGATGAAATGTTGAAAATATTAACAAAAAAAAAAAGTAAAAAATTAATTCTTTGTGGCGACTTAAACATAGCGCCCCATGAGGATGATGTTTGGTCGCACAAAAACTTAGTAAATGTGGTGAGTCATACAGAAATTGAGAGAAAGAAATTGAAGCAAATAATAGAAAATTGTAATCTAACAGACTCTACAAGATTTTTTATAAATCCTCCTGAAAATGTTTTTACTTGGTGGAGCTATAGATCACCAAACTTTGAAATTAATAACAGAGGTCGACGGTTAGACCATATATTCACATCATCTTGTTTATCCAAAAATTTCAAATGTGCAAAAATATTAAAATATTTTAGGAAGAGAAAAAGACCATCAGATCATGTTCCAGTTAGCCTAGAGTTAAATCTTAACTAACCAACTAATTTCCCCAGGGGCTTTCCACTTAATAAATGGAAATGCAAATGTGGGACCTCCTGCCCACCCATTTCTCCGATATTTGATATTACTCTATACCCATTTTCTAATTTTAAAATATTTGCAACCTTTTGAATCGACCTCATAAGATGAGAAATTGTTTTATCGTCAGCTTTTATACAAAAATCATTAAGACTGCAAAATTTCTTTTTGGGGATAATTAAAACATGAATGGGTGCTTGGGGGTTTATATCTTTAAAGGCATAAACTTCGTCATCTTCAAAAATTTTTTCTGAAGGAACTTGCCTTTTGATTATTTTAGAGAATATATTATCATCATTATAGTTTGTGATATCAATCATTTTTCATTCTTTTTTCTAGAACTTGAAGAACATCCTCGAAGGAGAGATTAGAGGATTGTAATAGTACCAATAGATGAAAAACTAGATCTGCTGATTCTTCAATTATTTCTTTTTTTTCTTGAGCTAAATAGGCTGTTATAGTTTCAACAGCCTCTTCTCCGAGTTTGTTTGCAATTTCAACTTTTCCATTCTTTAAAAGTTTAGTCACATATGAATTATCAGGTAGCTCTTTGTTTCTTTTATTAATTATTCGAGTTAGTTTTTTAATAGTTTCATCAGTCATAATTTTTACTAATTGTAATTATCAATTCTCACATTAACACCCTTTGATTTCAAATGCTTTTTAACTTCTTCGATAGTAATTTCTTTAAAATGAAATACAGAAGCCGCTAAAACTGCAGAAGCACCTCCCAAAGTAACCCCTTTAAGAAAATGATCTAAAGAGCCAACTCCACCTGATGCTATCACAGGTATTTTTAAACATTCTGAAATAGTTGAAGTTAGCTCAATATCAAAACCACTTTTAGTTCCGTCTCGGTCCATTGAAGTTAAGAGGATTTCTCCAGCACCTAAATCTTCAGCTTTTTTAGCCCATTTAACAGCATCTATTCCTGTATCTACCCTACCACCATTGATATAGACGTTCCAACCTTTAGAACTTCTTTTGGCATCAATAGCCACTACAATGCATTGATTGCCAAATTTTACGGAGCCCTGTTTAATAAGATTAGGATTTTTAATTGCTGCACTGTTTATAGAAACTTTATCAGCTCCAGCATTAAGAAATTCAGTTATCCCTGAAACATCCTTAATACCACCTCCTACAGTAAGTGGAACAAAACACTCTGCAGCAGTTTTCTTGATAACCTCAATCATTGGTTTTCTTTTTTGATGAGTAGCTGTTATATCTAAAAAGGCAATTTCATCAGCACCTTCCTTGCTATAAATAGTTGCTTGCTCAACCGGATCCCCAGCATCTTTTAAAGAAACAAAGTTGATCCCTTTTACTACTCTTCCATTGTCTACATCAAGGCATGGTATAATTCTGGTTTTTAACAAATCAAGTCTCTATTATTCTAATTGCATCACTGACAGTAAATTTATTTTCATAAACTGCTTTCCCAGAAATAACACCAATTAAATTCTTAGTTTGTATTTCTTTTATTTTTTTTAAATCCTCTAGAGATGAAATTCCACCAGAGGCGATAATATTGATTTTTGTAATACTGAGCAACTCTGTTAACAAATCGAAGTTGACCCCCGTCATTAATCCGTCTTTATTAATATCTGTGAAAACTATTGCTGATACCCCAGAGTCTTCGTAAATTTTTACAATCTCTCTAAAATGTACTTCAGAGTCTTTTTTCCATCCCTCTGTTGCTACAAATCCATTTCTCGTGTCTAAACCAATTGCAATTTTTTCAGGAAACATTTTACAGATTTCTTTTATAAATTTTGGTTCATTTAACGCTTTGGTTCCAAGGACGATTCTATCTAAACCATTTTCAATATACTTCTCAACAGTTTTAATGCCCCGGATGCCTCCACCAACCTGAATTTTACACTTTGTCGTTTTTTTAATTTTGAAAATAGCATCCATATTTTTACTAATTCCTTTAAATGCTCCATCAATATCGACCACATGTATCCATTTTGCACCTTGGTTTAGGAACTCTTTTGCTTTTTGTGTGGGGTTATCCCCGTATATTGTCATATGATTTAATTCACCTTTTTTTAGCCTAATGAACTGTCCATCTTTAATATCTATAGCAGGATAAAAATTCATTCAAAATCCCAGTGCTCTATAAATGTTTGTAGGAATGCCAACCCAAAATTATGACTTTTTTCAGGATGAAATTGTGTTCCAATTATGTTTCCTTTTGAAACCATAGCGGTTATTTCTTCTCCATAATTTGTGCTCAAAGTTTTTTCTGATTCAAACTCAATCTTGAAGTTATAGCTATGGACAAAATATGCACATATCTCGTTTAAATTAGTTTGTTTAATTTTCTTTAATAGATTTTTTATAAAATTTGTTTCTTTTAGGAACTTAATAGAGTTCCAACCCATATGAGGGATTTTAAGCTTTTTGTTTTTTATATCGATCTTTTTAACCTCTCCTCGGATCCAATCAAGACCAAGAAATTCACCATTTTCGTATCCCTTTGTTGCGAGCATTTGCATTCCCACGCAAATTCCTAAAAATGGAGTTTTTTTTACTAAAACACTTTCTATTAATTGTTCTTTAATACCTGATTTTTCCAGTCCAAGCAGACATGATTCAAAAGAACCTACTCCCGGAAGAATAATGTGAGAGGCATTTTTAAGATCATTTGCAGACGAAGTTACTTTAACTTCAGTTAAATTATCTGTAGATACTTTTTTAATTGCATTATACACCGATCTAATATTTCCTGATCCGTAATCAATTATAAAAGTTTGTTTCATTAATTTGCTTCAGAGAGAAATTGTACAATAGCACCTTCTTTTGATTTAGCATTTATAAGTTTTATTGGTTTAAAATTATTTTCAATCAAATATTGTATTTGCAAATCTCTGGCATAGAATCCCCAAAAGAAACTCGAAATCAGAGAAATCATAAAAAAAAGTGAAGATAGATTTATAGCGTTTAAAATAAATTTAAAACTTAATAAAAAAACAATCCCAATTAAAGAATACAACCATAGTTTTTTAAATATCGCCCATAACGGTCCAAAAATAAAAGCTAGCAAAGAAAATCCAGTTTCTACTACTTCTAGACTTCCTTGAGAATTATTTTCTTTTAAAATACAAAACGTCAACATAAATTAACTTTTACTTACAACGACCCTTTGGTTGATGGAACCTCATCAGACCGTTCTGAATCTATTGAAATAGCCTCTCTTAGGGCGCGTGCTAATCCTTTAAAGCACGATTCTATAATATGGTGATTATTTTCTCCATATAAATTCTCTACGTGAAGAGTAATTCCTGAGCTTTGAGAGAATGCTTGAAACCACTCTTTAAATAGTTCTGTATCCATTTCTCCTAATTGAGATATAGTCAAATCAACTTTCCAAACAAGATAGGGACGATTTGAGCAATCCACAACAACCCTTGAAAGTGTTTCATCCATTGCCGAAAGAGCTTGACCAAATCTTATGATTCCTTTTCTGTCACCTAAAGCTTTTGTAAAACATTCTCCAAGAGCCAGAGCGCTGTCTTCAGTCGTATGGTGATAGTCAACATGAAGATCTCCTTTGGCTTCTATTTTTATATCAATAAGGCTGTGTTTTGATAGCTGATCAAGCATATGGTCTAAGAATCCTATTCCAGTACTAATTTCACTTTTGCCTTTTCCGTCTAGATTTACATGAATCTCGATTTCAGTTTCTTTTGTTTTTCTATTTACAGAATATTTTCTCATATTTAAATTTACTGGATATTAATTCTAAAATATATAGATTATAAATAATTTATCAATTAGGCTGAAAAATTATGAACTATAATCATAACCCAGACAAATGGTATGGTACAACAGTTGTATCAGTGAGGAAAAACAATGAAGTTGTTATAGCTGCTGACGGACAAGTTACATTAGGTGACACAGTCATGAAAGCTAATGCTAGGAAAGTTAGGTCACTTGCAGGTGGGAAAGTAATCACCGGTTTTGCTGGTGCTACTGCTGATGCTTTTTCTTTATTTGAAAGATTAGAGGCAAAATTAGAAAAATATTCGAATAATTTGATGAGATCCTGTGTTGAGTTAGCTAAGGACTGGAGAACAGACAGGTATTTAAGAAGGTTAGAAGCAATGATGTTAGTTGCTGACAAAGATGTAAGTTTAATTTTGAGTGGAACCGGAGATGTTCTAGAACCAAAAGATGGGTTGATGGCAATTGGATCTGGAGGAAACTTTGCGCTTGCTGCTGCAAGAGCATTATTTAGTTCTAAGTTAAAGCCGGAGGAAATAGCAACAAAGAGCCTTGAAATTGCTGCTGAGTTATGTATTTACACCAATGAAAATATAATTATAGAAAAAATAAAATGACTTCATTTACACCAAGAGAAATAGTATCTGAGTTAGACAGATTTATTGTTGGACAAAAGACTGCTAAGAGAGCAGTTGCAATAGCTTTAAGAAATAGATGGAGAAGGCAACAAATAAAAGGAGCTTTAAAGGATGAAGTTTTACCGAAAAATATTTTAATGATAGGCCCTACTGGAGTTGGAAAAACTGAGATAGCGAGAAGACTTGCAAAATTAGCAGATGCTCCATTTATAAAAGTTGAAGCTACAAAATTTACTGAGGTTGGTTACGTTGGAAGAGATGTTGAGCAAATCATTCGAGATCTTTTAGAGGTCTCGATAAATAACAATAGAGATAATTTAAAAAAAGAAATTAAAGCAAAAGCTGAAGTTAATGCTGAAAAAAGGGTTGTAGAAGCTCTTGTTGGTTCATCAGCAACTAATCAAACGAAGGAAAAATATAAAAAAATGCTTAGGGAGGGCCAATTAGATAACCAAGAAATTGAAATCGAATTAACTTCAAAAAGTTCCTCACCTTTGAAGTCAATGGAGATTCCCGGGATGCCAGGTGGATCAATGGGAATGATAAATCTTGGAGAATTATTCGGCAAAGGCTTTGGGCAGAAAAAGGAAAAGAGGAAATTAAGTGTTAAAGAATCGCACGAGATTTTGTTGGATGAAGAGTCTGAAAAACTTATTGACAATGAAAATTTAATTAAAAGGGCAATTAGAAATGTCGAAGAGGACGGGATTGTTTTCATTGATGAAATTGACAAAATATGCGGAAAAAATTCAGGAACCTCAGGTGAAGTAAGTAGAGAGGGTGTGCAAAGAGACCTTCTTCCTTTGATTGAGGGCTCAACTGTAAGTACAAAATATGGATCAATAAAAACAGATCACATTTTATTTATTGCCTCCGGAGCCTTTCATCTTGCAAAGCCATCTGATCTTTTACCTGAGCTTCAGGGCAGACTTCCAAATAGAGTTGAGCTCACCGCACTTGGTAAAGATGATTTTATAAGAATTTTAAAAGAACCTGAAAATAATTTAATTAAACAATACGTTGAGCTAATTGCAACAGAAGGTGTTAAGCTTAATTTCAAAGTTGAAGCAATCTCAGAAATTGCTTCTATTGCAACTAAAGTTAATGAAGAAGTCGAAAATATAGGTGCAAGGAGACTTCATACAATTTTAGAAAAAATACTTGAAGATATAAGCTTTAATGCATCAGAAAAAAAGTCAGATGATGTCGAAATCGATGCTAATTACGTAAAAGAACAAATTGGTGATATTTATAATGATGCTGATTTGACAAAATTTATTTTATAGCTTTTTTTAGATAGATAAGAAACGCTCCATCCCCTCCCTTTTCTGGGGGCGCATAATCAAACCAAAGTATTTTGTTTGCAAGGGAGATAGATGTAAGCCAATTAGGTATGTTGTTTTTTAATTTCCCCACACCTTTCCATCCATCTTCAACGGAAAGTCTTTTCCCTTTACCAGAAATTATTAAAATAAGCCTGTTTTGTAGTTTATAATTATTTTCAATAAATTCTAAAACTAATTTTTTGGATTGGTTAACGGAGTATCCATGCAAATCAAGTGTTGATGAGATTTTAACTTTTCCTTTTAAGATTTTTTTCAGTATATTTTTTTCTAGACTTCCCCATGAATTTGAAACTTTAGTGTCAAGACCAGCCAATGCATTTGTTTGGTCCTCTTTTGTTAATCTAGTTTGTGAAACTAGTTTTGTTTTTCTTTTAAATGCTACCTTTGTCTTATTTTTTATAGGACTCACAGATTTTTTAAATGTCTCCCAATCGTCGATTGCCATTTAATTACTATATGGAATCAAACAGAGAAGATAAATTTTTTTTTTTAGATTTCCTGCATTTCTTTCAGCAATATTTCCTTGACCTGTAAAAATATCGGCTCTATTTGCGCCTATTATCGCTGAACCTGTATCCATTGAGACTACAGGAAATATTAATTTTTCATTCTCAACCTCAATTAAAAAAGGAAGACCTAAAGGATAAAAACTTTTGTCAACTGCTATGCTGATATTAGGATATAAAGGAACTCCCAATGCACCAATGGGCTGTGATTCTTGAGGACGATTGCTTTTTTCAAAAAAAATAAATCTTTGATTTTCATTCATTACATTTATAGAAAGATGTTTGTGATTTCTTAGCCACTTTTTTATAGAAAAAAGGTTAACATCCTCTCTTTTAAGATAATTTTTTTTTATGAGATATTTACCAATAGATGTATAAGGTAATTTATTATTACCATTATAAACAATCTTAATTCTTTTATTATCTTCAAATCGTCCTACCCCTGATCCTTGAATATGAAGAAAGAAAAGATCAATATTATCATCGGTCCATAAAATGACGTCATCTGGATTAAAATTATTTTCGATAAATTTTCTGGACTTACCCTCATAATATTTATTTTTCTTTAAAATGGGGAATTTGAAAATTGAATTTTTACTTTCTGAAATATTTATCAAAGGTTCATAGTAACCAGTCAAGAGGTCAGGAGATTTTTGAATTTTTATAAATCTAAAATTTCTCTTAAGAAACATCAAAGTATTATCTTTTTTACTTAATTTTTTTAATTTAGTACAAGTTGTTTCCCAATCTTTTTTTCTTCCATATTTAGGATAAGATTTATGTTTTTCTAAATTTAAAAAAAAATAACTAGAATTGCAGACTTTTCCCATTGTTTTTAGAAATTCACTTAGCTGATCTTTTTTTAAGAGATGAGTTATATTATTGAGAGGCTCAGCTGTTTGAACATTAGAGCAAAAAAAAACTAAGAACAAAAAAATTAAGATGTATTTTTTCTTAATTACTCTCTTCAATTTTTTCCAGTGTCCAATTAGGATTTTTATTTTTAAGATTTTTTGAGAAAGTCCAATTCTCTTTTATAGTTAGGATTTGATTGCTATCCCCATCAATCACTTTTCCATTTTTATCTCTTGTAATCTGAACCTGTTCAGAGTCAAAGCATAATTTAAAGAAAGCTGTAGATTTTTTTTCAATTGAAACATTTATAATTTCAGGGTCTTTTACACTAATGACAGTTATTTCCAAAGTTTCAGAATTTTTTTCTCTTTGTTTTATCTGAGAATTAAATGCACTGAAGATTTCCTTGCTGATTAGTGAGTTGAGAGATTTTATGTCATTTTTAGAATATTGTGTGAGAATATATTCAAATGCTTTTTTTGCACCATCAATAAAGGAGTTGATTTCAAAGTTCACATCTAACTTGATAACTTCGTTAATCATTTCATTGATTTTTTTGTTTGAATGCAATTTTTGGGTTTTCGCCAAATCTACATTATTTTTAATTTTTTTTTCTGATATAGTATCTGGTTCTGATTCTTTGAATGGAGTTTTTCTTTGTGTAAATTTCTCTACAATATCGTTTTCGTTACCTGTTTTTTTTCCTAAAGTATTTTTTAGCCTGTTAATTATGAAAACAGCAATCATTGCTAAAATTAAGATATCAATATAAGGGAAATTATTCATTTAATTATTATTTATTAGATTTGTAATGTACTCTTTATGTATTATAGTTATTTTAAATTAATACTATCATTAAATATGGCTGAAAAAAAAAAAAATTCAAATTCTAATTCTAATAACGTAAATCTTAAGTTCATAATCAATGCGCAGTTTTTAAAAGACTTATCATTTGAAAACCCACAGGCTCCAGATTCTCTTAGAAACTTGCAAGGAAACCCTACTTTCAATATTGATGCTGATGTAAAGTCTAGAACTTTACCAGATCATGGCGATAACATTTATGAAGTTGAGTTGACCATAAAGTGTGAAACAAAATCAGAGAGTAAAGTATTATTTTTAGTCGAAGGTATTTACAGTGGTATTTTTACCATTGAAAATGCAAATGATGAAATATTAGAGAAGATTCTTTTAATTGAGTGCCCAAAGTTTCTTTTCCCTTTCCTAAGATCAATCGTAGCTAATTGCACAAGAGAGGCAGGCTTTCCTCCACTCATGATAGCACCACTGGATTTCATCGGTATGTATGAAAAAAAAATAAATGAAACTAGAAAGAAATAATAAGTTTATTTCTCTATAATTTATATCTTTTTTTCTTTGACTCTCTTAAATCCACTCCAATTTTTTTATAACTCTCTGTAATCTCAAAAGTAGTGTAACCTTCATTCCACTTTTTAATAAATTCTTTTAAATTGTCTTGGCTAAAATTTAGTTTATCAACCTTTTTATTAGCTCTAAGATTTTTCTTTTTTTCTATTTTTATTTTTTTCTTTAAAATTTCTTGAACCCCATCAATTTCCTTAATTTCTGATTCATTTATAAAGCTTTCAATAACAAAATTTAATCGCTTTATTTCATTTTCTAATCTAAGGTTTTCATCTTTAAGTTTTTTAATATGGGTTTGTATTTTTTCTATATCTGATTCTTTGATCACATTCACATCTTGCTTGAATTTTTGAAAGCAGACCTCTAAATTTTCGAGAATTAATTCCTTTATTAACTTTATATCTAGTTCGTTATATTTATAGTGACTTTTGTCACTTAATTTTGCAAGACTTTGTAATGATAATAATACGTTGTTAAGTCTTTTTTTTGAGAGGACGGCAAAGTTGCAAAGTTTGAAGAAAATTCTATCCTCTTTCGACCAATCTTTTCTCGGTTTATACCTAAACTTTTTCAATATTGATTGTGCTTTTGCAAAAGATATCTTAGATACACCGCTCATTTTATAATATGATAATTATGCAATATTATTTTAAAATCCTACTTATAATATATATTGTATAATATATAATACTATGTAAATATTTTTTATATTTTCAATCCTTTTTCATACTCATAATTATCTGTATTGTCCAAATTTTTTAAATTAGGATTTTATTTTTATAATCCTATTATAATTTCAAGGAGATCGTTTTAATATTTTTATATAGATTTTTGACTTCTAAAAAACTTCTTAATTTTTTATCTTAAACTTTTTAACAGTAGAACTTAGGTTTTAAACAACTTTAATTTGGTTGATTTCTCGAATGGAGCGGGAAACGAGATTCGAACTCGCGACCCTCACGTTGGCAACGTGATGCTCTACCACTGAGCTATTCCCGCAGAATTTCCTTGTACTTTACACTCTTATTTAATTAAATAAAATAATAAAAGCTATTTTTTTTAAATAATTCTTTAATTCTTAACCAATATAAAACATATTTATATAATGCTGTATAGTTTTGAACATAGAATAATTGACCTACCAAGTGTAATCCCATTATTTCCACTAAATAAAGTTTTACTTTTACCAAGAGCCAAATTACCATTGAATCTTTTTGAAAATAGGTATTTACATATGCTTGACTATGCCTTGACAAATAAAAAAATTATTGGAATGATTCAGCCCAGAGATAGCAAAACTAAAGATTCTGATACAAGAAACCCTAGTTTATATCAAATTGGATGTGCTGGAAGAATAACAGCATTTTCTGAAACTAATGATAATAGATATGAGCTAATTCTAAAAGGCATATGCAGGTTCAAGATAAAAAAAGAAAAAAAAGTAATTAACGGGTTTAGGTCTGCTGAAATATCATGGGATCAATATAATAATGATTACAATTCCTCTTCGCTCAAAAGCTCAAAAAAAAGGAAAGATTTCGAATCACTTTTAAAGATTTTTCTCAAAAAAATATCGATTAATGCTGATTGGGAAATGGTTGAAACAACAAATGATGAAGATCTTGTTAATATGATAAGTATGTGTTGCCCCTTTGACGTTAGTGAAAAACAAGCCCTATTGGAAGCCAAAAATCTAGATGACCGGCTTGAGGTGCTTAATTCATTGATGCAAATGGGTATAAACGATAACAAAATGTCAGTTTCTGGAAACCCCTCATGACCAAAGATAAATTTAATACCGAGTTTTTAGAATTTTTAGTTTGTCCAAAAAATGGAAGCAAGTTAATTTATGACGATAAAAAAAATATTTTAATTTCCAAAGATGGTAAAAATATTTATAAGATAGAAAGTGGTATACCAAAGTTGGTTTCAGAATAAAAATGATTCCTAAATCAATCACACTTAACAAAAATAAAAAAGGCATCCAACTAGAATATGAAGACAGTATGTTTCTTCTTTTAAATTCCGCGTATCTTAGGGCTTATAGTCCTTCAGCAGAAAATAAAAGAAAACTCGGAACACTCAAATACAAAGATTATACGGAAAGATTCGGGTCAGTTTTTATAAAGAAAATTGAATCTGTAGGAAATTATGCAATCAGAATCATTTTTAGTGATGGCCATGATACTGGTATATATAGCTGGGAATATTTAGTAAAGATAGGTTCTAAGTCTAAAAATTCCTAAGACCCATTGCAAAGAACATGCTTTGGTTTTTAAGAAAATCAGACTTAGCAAATATTTTTAAACCCAATCGCCTTAACAACATATTTATTTTTCTCGAATTTGAAAAGAACCTGTTTAAATTATGCGTTGCTCCTGTAAGAATATTTTTATCTATGTATCTTTTTTTTTTATATAAGTTCATAAAGCTATTATTTGCAGGTTCAATTCCTAATTCTTTGAACTCATAAATTAAATCACTCAAACATTTTGCATCTCTCAAGCCAAGATTGAAACCTTGCCCTGCTATAGGGTGAATTGCTTGACAAGCGTCACCGATTAGAACTACATTTCTTTTTGAGAAGTCGTAACACGAAAAAATATTTAAAGGATACTTTTTAATACCTGAGAATTTTTTAATTTCACCAAAAAAATTTTTATACTTATTGTTGAATTCATTTTTGAAATTCACTTTAAAAGCTTCTTTTTCAGAATATTTAGAATCAACAGTCCACACTACAGATGAAGTCCTCGAATTAATACTTTTCACAGGAAGTAATGCCATGGGACCTGCAGGAAAAAACCTCTCAAGAGCTATTCCGTCATGAGCATTTGCGTGCGAAATATTAAAAACAAAAGCATTCTGCTTGTAATCATGAAATTTATATTTTATGTCAGCGTGAAACCTCGTTTTTGAAAAGCGTCCATCAGCAGCTACCAGTAACTTAAACTTAATATCACCACGATTTGTCTTTATAAAGCTTTGATCAAAATTTTGATTCTGAATATCTTTAATTTCTGTTTTTTCATAGAATGTTATTAATTTAGAATTTTGAATTTCCTCAAATAATTTTTTTTTAAAAAAATTATTATCTATAATGAACCCTAGGGGTCCTTCCCTAACCGTTTCATGATTAAAAACTAAGTTTTCATTATCTATCCCATCCCCTACTAATATTTTTAGAATTGGTTGGGCCCTTCCCTTTATCTTAGGCCATAAATTTATTTTGTCATAAATTCTTGACGAACCTTGTGAAATAGCAGTTGTTCTTGAATCTTCCTGATTTATTATTGATTCTGAACTATTTTTGTCAATTATACATACATTAATATTTCTGTTTGCTAACAGCAACGCAAATGTCATTCCTACCATTCCTGCACCGCAAATTAAAATTTCATGTTTTTTTTTTTTTCATTTTTTTTTAAATATGTTTTTCTGTTAAAAATTTATATAATTAAATTATCTAATGAAAAGTAAAATTAAAGAAAATTTGAAAAAAATATTACTTTTTAGTTTGTTAAGCTCTCTAGGACTATTTTTTTTAATTTCCTTATCTAATTCTGATCCTCAAAATGATATATTTGTGAATTTTAGCTCATCAACACAAAATTCAGAAAATATATTCGGTATAATTAGCTCTTTAATCTCTGAGGCCCTTTTAAATATCTTCGGAATCAGTTCTTATTTGTTTTGCGTGTTCCTAATTTTTAATGCTGTAAGAGTGATTGGAGGCAAAGAGTCAACATGGCATTCATGGTTTTTTTTACCAATAACGATAACTATACTTTGCTTTATTATTCGGTCTATAGATGATCAAATATTTCCAATAATTATGCCTTCAGGAATTCTGGGAGATGGTCTGGTTATTTATTATGATCATTATTTGGGAGACACTGATTATGCGCAAATCTTTTATATATTACTTGTTATCTTTCTAATCTTGTCGATTTTCTTAACTTTTAATATTGGAATTAAGGAACTAAGGAAGATATTTTCTGTTACTCTAAAGTTTGTGTTTTATTTTGTTTTCTTCGTAGGTAGGTCATTAAAACTTACAACTTCAAAGAATTTTACTTTTTTTAATTCATTAAATAGCGGAATAAAAGCAAGAAAACCTAGTTCAAAATTTAGAAAGACATTTGAGGTTTCGCAAAATAAGGTTTCCCAAAATTATTTATTCCCTTCAATAGATTTGCTGGAAAAAGAAACAAGAATACCTGGAATAGAATCTGAAAATAAAAAAAATACAGAATTAAATACATCATTATTGGCAGGAGTCTTGAAGGACTTCAAAATAAGTGGTCAAATAACAGATGTCAGGCAAGGTCCAATTGTAACTCTTTTTGAACTAACCCCTGCACCAGGCACATTATCTTCCAGCGTAATCAGACTTTCTGAGGATATAGCAAGGTCTATGAGTGCAACATCAACAAGAATTTCAACAATAGCAGGCAAGGATGCAATAGGAATAGAGATACCAAACAAACAAAGAGAAACTGTCTTCTTAAGGGAACTTTTAAATGACCCATTATTTAGAGAAAACAAATTTAAATTACCTTTAGCGCTTGGAAAAGATATTTTTGGCAAACCTGTCATAGTTGATTTATCAAAGATGCCGCACTTACTAGTTGCTGGGACTACTGGTTCGGGTAAGTCAGTAGGAATAAACGCTATGCTTTTGTCGCTTCTATATTATTTATCGCCAGAAGAGTGTCGTCTAATTCTAATTGACCCAAAAATGCTTGAATTATCAATTTACCAAGATATTCCTCATTTATTAACGGAGGTCGTTACTGATCCTAAAAAGGCTATTTCTGCACTTAAATGGACAGTAAAAGAAATGGAAAAAAGATATCAAATGATGACATATTTAGAGGTAAGAGAAATAGATGATTATAATAAGAAAGTAAAACGTATCTTAGAGAGTGGACAAGTTATTTTTAAGGAAATGCAAGTTGGATATGATTCTGAAACTGGGAAACCAGTAATGGAGAAGAAAGCTTTAGACTTGTCTGTTTTTCCAAAAATTGTTGTAGTAGTCGATGAGTTGGCTGACTTAATGATTACTTCGGGTAAAGAGATTGAAGGTGCAATACAGAGATTATCACAGATGGCAAGAGCAGCAGGAATCCATCTGATTGTAGCAACCCAAAGACCCTCTGTAGATGTGATCACCGGAACTATAAAATCAAATTTTCCTACAAGAATAAGTTATAAAGTTGTCAATAAAATTAATAGTAGAACAATACTTGAAGAACAAGGCGCTGAACAATTGCTAGGGCAAGGGGACTTATTAATTACAATGCTTGGTGAAAACTTATTAAGAGTCCATGGTCCTTATGTAAAAACCGAAGAAGTACAGTCGGTTGTAAATCATTTAAAGAAACAAGGTGAACCAGAATATCTGCAATCAGTTACTAAAGATGAAGATGATTCAGAAAATTTCAAATTAGCTTTTGATGACAGTGGTGACGAATTGTATGATAAAGCAGTTTCTATAGTATGTAGAGAGAAAAAAGCTTCAACTAGTTTTATACAGCGACATTTGCAAATTGGATACAATAGAGCAGCTCGGATTATAGAAAAAATGGAATCAGAGGGGATTGTAAGCCCTGCTAATCATGTCGGGAGGCGAGAGGTTTTAGTTGGAAAAGACAATTAATTATTTCACTTTCTTTATTTTAATATTTTTTCTTTCATCTTGTAGCCCTGTAAGTTCTGTTGTTTCGTTGGCAGCAAATGCCGGTATTTCTTCCAAAGGATTTTCTGCCTCAGTTGATGATAGCTATCTTAAAGCAAAAATTATTGGTAAAATATCAACCCTTGAAATTTCAAATTTAATTGATGTTAAAGTCAGTGTCTCATTGGGAGAAGTATTATTAACTGGATATTCCAATGATCAGATTAGCAGATTGAGGTTAATTGAAAATGTATCGAAAATTAATGGCGTCAAAAAATTGTATAACGAAGTATTAATTGACCCCTCAGTTTCATTAGCAGAAAGAGCAGAAGATGCATTGTTTGAGTCTAGGCTAATGACAAGATTACTTTTCAAGTCTGGAATTAATTCTAATAATTATAGTTTGGATGTTGTAGGGGGCACAGTATATGCTATAGGGTTAGCAGAAAATTTAGAGGAAAAAAATAATGTAGAAAACTTTTTAGGCCAAATGAGTGATATACCTAAATTAGTTACAATAATAAATTTAAAGAAAACCAAGGATTAAAAAATTAAAAGAATCTCAGCATTATTCCAAATGGATGAGTTTTCAAAACTCAATCTAAAAACTGATACAACAATCTCGCTTATAAGAGCAGGCATGGTGTTAGATATAGATATCTGGATCGCCGAGCCTAAAAATCTCACCTTTCATAAAGGTGGTTTATTGGTTAACGCAAAAAAAATAGAGGGTAAATCTTTAAATTCTGTTGAAGAAAAGACTTTAAATATTTCTAAATTTGATTTTTTTTTTATTAGGCAAGATCCTCCTTTCAATATGACTTATCTGTCTAATTGTTATTTACTTGAATTACACCAGAAATTTCAAACGAAGCCTGTTTTTATTAATGATCCATCTGGTATAAAGAATTTTACAGAAAAAATATTTCCACTATATTTTTCCAAATTTATGCCTGATACCTTAATCACTTCTGATTTGTTTCATTTTGAGATGATGCTAAAAAAACACAAATCGGTAGTTGTTAAGCCTTTGTACTTGAAGGGTGGAGAAGGTATCCATAAGTTAACTATCGATAATCCTAGAGCCAAGTATCAATTTCAAAAAATATTAAATAAATTTAAGACTCCGTTGGTTGTTCAAGAGTTTTTAGTCAATGTAAGTAATGGTGACAAAAGGGTAATACTTCTTGATGGTGAGCCTATTGGTGTTATAAATAGAATTCCTAAACCTGGAGAATTCAAGGCCAATCTTCATTTAGGTGGAATGGCGTCTAAAACCACACTTACAAAAATTGAAACTAGAATTTGCAGGAATTTAAAATCTTTTCTAAAAATTAATAAACTGTTCTTTGTTGGTATTGATTTAATTGATGAAAAATTAACAGAAATTAATGTTACTTCACCAACAGGTATAACTCAGATGAATGAGTTATCTGATAAAAATCTGTCAATTATGTTCTGGGAAAAATTAATAAAAAAAATATAGTATATATCAATATACGATAAAAAAATTACGTCTATAGATTAAAAAATATAGTATTAATGGTAAAGAGTTTTAATTGTACCAAATATTCTTTTTTAATTTTCTTAGCATTATTTTATGATTATGTATATCTTTTTGAGTTAAATTGATTTCAGGTAAGTGCTCAAAACTTATTTTCTTCAATTCTTCAGCCTGATCATTTTCTACTACATTTAATTTTAAAATGTTTTGTTTACCCCCTATAAGTTCATTAAATACTTTAAGTAGTAAAAATGAATCCGTAAGCGCACCATGCTTTTGTCTATTTTCCAAGCTAATATCAAATCTTCGACATAAGGCATTTAAATTATTCTTACTTCCAGGAAATTTTTTTTTTGCCATTTCAAGGGTACAAAGCGTATCACTTTTTTTGATCTGATTTTTGGATAGTCTTTTTAGTGATTCATTTATCATTGATAAGTCAAATTGAGCATTATGTATAATTAATTGCGAGTAATCCATAAATTCTATAAAGTTATCAATATCTTCGTCAAATGTAGGAAAATTTGATAAAAAAGAATTATTAAGGCCATGAATTTGCTCTGCCTCTGAACTAATAACTATATTTTCTGGTTTATAATATTTGTGAAATTTTTTCCCTGTATAGATTCCATCTATTAATTCTAGGCAACCTATTTCAATAATTCTGTCTTTCTCATAATTCAACCCTGAAGTCTCAGTATCTAAAACAATTTGCCTCATTAACTACTTAGGCCTCCATTTTAATTTGTCTATTACAGGCTGAATTTGATCCAAGCTTTTATAATAAATTGAGAGGTTTCCACTATTATTATTTTTATGAGATATAACAATTTTTAATCCTAGTAAACCTGTGAGTTCTCTCTCTAAATGCTCTATATTAGCATTTCTATTTGGTTCATTGGAATTTGAACTATACATCGAAGAATTTCTTTCTTCTCGTTTAATCGAGTTAACGATTTTTTCTGTTTTTCTTACACTCATATCTTTATTGATGATATCCTCTACAACAGAATCAGCCTTATCTGGTGCAAGTGTAACTAATGCACGAGCATGACCAAATGATAGTCTTCCAGAAATTATATGTTTCCTTATATTTGTTGATAAATTTAGTATTCGCAAAACATTCGCAATATGACTTCTGCTCTTTCCAATTTGAGCTGAGAGCTTTTCTTGAGTATATTGAAATACATTCATCATTGTTCTATACCCTTCGGCCTCTTCCACCAAATTTAAGTCTGATCTTTGAAGGTTTTCAATCATAGCCACTCCAATAGCTGTCTCATCATCGAAATCCCTGACTATTACTGGTACCTCATGAAGCTTTGCTAGTTGAGACGCCCTCCACCTTCTTTCTCCAGCAATTATCTCATAATTATCACTACCCTTAGTAACAGGTCTAACTAATATAGGTTGTAAAACCCCATTGGTCCTTATTGAGTCTGCTAACTCCTCTAATTCTGTTTGATCAAAGACTTTTCTGGGTTGAAACTTACCTGAAATTAAGTTTTGTATGGATACTTTTTTTTGTGATTGATCATCTTTTGCTTTTATATTTAAAATTGAGATCTTAGAATTATCGTTTGATGACAGTTTGGGCATTTGAATTTTTAGTGATGATGCGGATATTTGATTTTTAACTTTCGATTTGATCACTGATGCAAGTTCTTGATCTTTTGACATTAATGAAGAAAGTCCCATCCCAAGCTTATTCTTTATTTTTTTCTGTTTTGGTCTAACTTTAGTTACTTTTCGAGGAGACTCGCTCTTCAGAAGAACCTTTTTAGTTAATGTTTTTGATGAATTTTTACTCTTTTTATTTTTTTTCATAATTATTAACTTTCTAATCCTCCAAAGTTTCCTTTACCAAGCACCTCGGCCGCTAAACTTACATATGCTTCAGACCCTATGCATGCGTGATCATAGAGTAATACAGGTTTTCCGTGTGATGGAGATTCAGATATTTTAATATTTCTAGGAATAATTGTTTTGTAAACGGCTTCTCCCATAACCTCCCGAACGTCTTCTTCGACCTGAATGCTTAATTTGTTTCTAGCATCATGCATAGTTAATAGAATACCATCTAAATCAAGAGATGAGTTTAACTCAGCATTAACTTGTTTTATTACCCTTAATATTTGGCTCAATCCCTCTAATGCATAAAACTCGCATTGAAGGGGAATCAATACTTTATCTGATGCTGCTAGAGCATTAATTGTTAAAAAGCCTAGCCCAGGAGGGCAGTCAACAATTATTGCTGAGTATTGATGAGGAAGGGTTTCTATTGCTTTTTTCAAAATAAATTCTTTTTCAGTGATTGAACTAGGAATTTCTGCTTCAGCATTTGCTAAGTCTACCCTAGACGGAACCAACCCTAGCCCATTAACTTCAGTGGATTTGACTGCATTCTCCATTTCAACTTTCTGAGTAAGAACTTCGTAAGTACCTGGTTTCCTTCTGTCAGATGGTATTGAGAAGCCAGTACTTGCATTCCCTTGAGGATCTAGGTCGACAACCAGACAGGATTTCCCAGTTATTGACAATGCGGTTGCCAAATTAACTGCTGTGGTTGTTTTTCCGACCCCTCCTTTTTGATTTACAATTGAAAAAACTGTCCTTTTCATTTTTTTCTTTTATCTCTTTAAAAATGAGAGTTACGCCTCCCGAATTATCTATTATTTTATTATTTGTAACAATATTAACATCGTAGCGCCACTTTTTTTTTAATTCATTAGCTTCTTTTTTCCAAGTTTTACCTTTTGGAAGAATTAAAACAGAATCTTCTTTGATTATCGGTCTTGTATAATCAAAAAATTTATTTAGCGGCGCAACTGCCCTTGCAGTAATTATATCTTGTTTTTGCTTCATATTTTCCACTCGATCGTTAATTATATGAACATCCAAATCAAGTTCTTTTGCTACCTTATTAAGAAATTCAAATTTTTTTCTATTAGAATCAATAAGTGTAAACTTAATTTTTAGTCTTTTTTCTTGATTGAGAATTGCCAGAACAAACCCAGGAAGACCTCCACCAGTTCCAACATCACAAAGAAATCTTTTTTTTTGGCAACCCTTATCCAGATTTTCTAAAATTGTAAAAATTTTTGCTGAATCTGCAAAATGTCGGATCCATATGTTTTTAGTTGTGCTATTTCCAATTATATTTACCTTTTGATTTTGGGAAATTAAAATTCTTGAAAACTGTGACAATTTGCTCATTGTTTCACGTGAAACATCAAAATGATTTAAGAATACATTTTCTTGGATTTGATTTTTCATTTGTTTTTAACAAATCTTAGCAAAATGGAAGCTGCTGCTGGCGTCATCCCCGGAAGAAGTTGTGCTTCTTTAATATTTTTTGGTTTGTGGGCATTTAGGATTTCCTTTATTTCATTTGATAATCCTGAACAGTTGTTATAATTCAAATTCTCTCTTATTCTCAGTGATTTGTCTTTTTCAAGTTCCAATATCTCAAATCTTTGTCTCTCAGAGTATCTGTCATAAAAAGAGTTTGTTTTAATTTGCTTTTTAATTTTTCTGTTAAGATTCAGTGATTTGATTTTTGGCCAAATCTTTTCTAGTTTACTCCATGTGACCTCTTTATAACCTAAAATTTCATAAGCTGAGCGTTTTTTTCCATCTTGATTTATTTTAATACCCACATTGGCATACTTTTGAGGTGATCCGATTAAGCTTTTAAGCATTTTATTGGTTTTTCTTAGGAGTTTTTTCTTTTCAAGCCAATGTTTTTTTCTAGTTTTTTCTACAACACCAAGATTTATAGCAATGTCTGTAAGCCTCTCGTCTGCATTATCTGCTCTCAGAAGAAGTCTATACTCAGCGCGGGAAGTAAACATCCTATAGGGCTCAACTAATCCTCCTCTGCATAAGTCAGATGTAAGTACTCCCAAATATCCTTCCGAGCGCTGAATTGTTACAGGTGCTTTCCCTAATATATCTAGGCAGGCGTTAATTCCGGCCAAGAGACCTTGCGCAGCAGCTTCTTCATAACCTGTCGTTCCGTTAATTTGTCCGGCTAAGAATAAACCGCAAACTTTTTTTGTTTCATAGTTCTCTTTAAGTTCTTGGCTGTCTATGCAATCATATTCAATGGAATATCCAAATTGATTTATGATTACATTTTCCAATCCTTTAATTGTTTTTAAAAACTTTTTTTGTATTCTTGTTGGTAAAGATGTTGATATTCCATTTGGGTAAATTATTTCATTTTGATATGTCTCAGGCTCTAGAAAAATTTGATGTTTGTCTTTCGTATTAAATTTATGAACTTTGTCCTCTAATGAAGGACAATATCTTGGCCCCCTAGACTTGATTCGTCCGTCGAATATTGGAGATTTAGACA